>ENA-OSEO01000542-OSEO01000542.1-sediment-metagenome-genome-assembly--contig:-NODE-542-length-93569-cov-5.437321_pt1 | contig 93569 bp, 92 predicted proteins | sample MGYA00237883_ERZ534232 | MGnify/ENA metagenome assembly ERZ534232
TTCGATCATCGTTTCGGCTAAATCATGACCGTTCGTGCTGAGGTATCGAAGCACGAACGAGACGGTTGGCCCTTCGACACCTCAGGGCCAACGGAGTTTTGCATGCAGATGGCCGAAAAGATGATCATGGCCTGCAATTGTACCATGCCGAGACGAATCCGATTCGGCAAAAGGCTTCCCCGAGCACTGGAACCGACGAAGCACCAACAAAAAATTGACGGCCTCTAGTTACTTAATGAATTCAAATAGTAAGGTGACAATTTGAGTCCTACGGCTGACAAGAACGGAAATAAGTTATTTTCCTGACGGGGTGCTTCCTGTTATATTGAAATCCATTTTTCCCGGGGGGAAACGACCTTCCCTTTTGCTCCTTGCTTCCTACGTATCTGGAGCGGAGTACCGTGTGATTCCTGGAATCGACTGCCTGCAGATTTTTCTCCAATTTTGCCGGGGCCGGCAAAGAGAATGATCTGTTCCCAACGAATGAGCCTTAGGGAAGCGGGCTTTTGAGGATTTTCGAATATGAGCCTTGAGCGGATACCGATGAAATTCTCACACAGAATTTTGGTAGTAGACGACGAACTTTTGACACTCGAGCTCATCGTAGACAATCTGCGCGAGCAGGGACATACGGTTGATTTGGCTTCCAGCGGTGCCGAAGCCATGGCCAAAGCCAAGCTCAAGAGCTACGATATTATGTTGACCGATTTGGCTATGCCGGGCATGCATGGCATGGAGCTGTTAACCTATTTCAGACAAAATTACCCGGACAGCGAAGTCATCGTTTTGACCGGCTATGGAACCATTGAGACGGCGGTAGAAGCCGTGAAGAAAGGAGCTTTCGATTATCTGACAAAGCCGGTCACTTCCGATGAAATCAACCTGGTTCTGGAACGGCTACAGGAGCTCAACACGCTGAAAGCCGAGAATGTGTTGCTTCGTTCTCAATTGCAGGAGCGTTACAGCTTCGACAAAATAATCGGGCAAAGCCCGCCCATGGAAGGTCTTTACCGGACCATCCATCGGGTGGCCAGAACCGATGCCACGGTGCTCATAACCGGTGAGAGCGGCACGGGCAAGGAGCTCATCGCTAAAGCTCTTCACTTCAGCAGCGAACGTGAGAACAAGCCTTTTGTCCCGATCAACTGCGGTGCCATTCCCGAAGAACTGCTGGAGAGCGAATTGTTCGGCCATGAAAAAGGGGCTTTTACCGGGGCACTGAAGGAGCGAAAAGGTCGTTTTGAACTGGGCCATCAGGGGACCGTATTCCTCGATGAAATTGGAGAAATGACCCCTAAGCTGCAGGTGAAGCTGCTTCGCTTTCTGCAGGAAAAGAAGCTGGAGAGAGTCGGGGGCACTCGGACGATCCAGGTGGATGCACGCATCCTGGCCGCCACCAATAAAGACCTTGATAAAGCGGTCGAGGAAGGTGAATTCAGAGAAGACCTCTTTTACCGCATTAATGTTATCCCCATCAGAGTACCTCCTTTGAGAGAACGAGAGGGGGATATCCCTTTGTTGGTACAGCATTTTCTAAAGCACCACTGCCAGGAAAAGGAAATTCCGCTCAAGAGGATATCTGCCGCAGCCATGTCCGCAATGGGAAAATACAGTTGGCCAGGCAATGTTCGAGAACTGGAAAATCTCATCGAACGTCTGGTGATCCTCACCGAAGAGGACGTCATTGAATGTCAGGATCTACCCTCTCGAATACGCCAGCAAGCGGCTGACAAGGATTTGACCTGTTGTGAAATTACAGGGGAAGGGATTGATCTCAAGAAGACCCTCGACGATCTGGAAAACAAGTTGATTATGGATGCCCTACAAAAAGCGAATGGAGTGCGAGCCAAAGCAGCTCAGTTGTTGGGACTTAATCGCACTACCCTGGTCGAAAAAATCAAAAAGAAAAACCTCTTTCATTTGCTGAATTCTTCTTAGCTCATCCCTGCCGGTGCCGGTAAGACGCTCATGGCTCCACCTTCGATTCCTCGGCCGACCTGCCGCTATTCATTTAAAATCCTTCCATAATGTCGATTCCATCACCTTAAAATCTCTTCATATCCGGATTTCATGGCTTTCCTTTTATGAAAAACCTTTTGGCATGTCCCTTGCTTCAACACCGAGTCAATACGGGGCGACACAAGAACACGCCGGAGCCGGATTGGACACCTTGATGGGACTAAGTAATGTCGATCAATTCAAGAAAATATAGTGCGATTCTTTTTTCCCTGATTGCTCTCAATCTGATCCTGTCCATGACCGGCACGCCCTGCAAGGCCGCAATCTCCCAGTTGCACCAGATCCGTTACGGAGATCATTCCGATTTCACCAGACTGGTCTTCGATATCCAGGGAGATCGACCCGCTCGCGTGGGACCCCCTGCATCCGACTCGATCGCGATTGACTTCAACAGTTTGAAAACCAGCATAAAACCTGCCAAACTTCCTTACCGCTTTAACCGATTCGTATCAGGCATACGTTTTCAGCAGATAAGCAACAGTTTCAAAGTAGTCATCGCCTTTCAGCGAGATGCTTCCGTTAATTACTTTTTTTTGGATTCTGATCCGCCGCGTCCAGGCTGGTATCGATTGGTCATGGATTTTTCGCTGAGCAGCCGGCAAAAAAAAGATGCCGCGGATCAAAGTGCAGGCAAGACTGAAAAGCAGCAGGATAAGAAACTCTCGGCCAACTCCGCCCTCGATCCCAGCGGCCAGGCAAAAGCTCGGAAGCCTCCGGTATCAGATGAAAACAAACCTTCTAGTGATCCTGTACCACCTTCTGCCGAGCCCCCCTCCCCGATTGTGCAAACACCAGCCGACGCCATGTTCCAAACGGCGGACAGCATCTTTGCCGAACACCAAGATAATCTGCCCGGTAAAGCTTTGCAGATCGCTCAGCAGTATGAGGCCGCCATTCGCAACAATCCCAAAGCACCCCAGGTGCCTCTTGCGCTGTACCGTTGTGCTTTGGCTCATAAGCTTCTCGGAGACAAAGAGAAAGCCGAAGCATACTTTCGCCGATTGATTTCCGACTACCCGGGTCATACCATCGTTCCGCTCGCTTGGATGGGATTGGGGCGGCTGCAGCTGGAGCGAAATAATTGTGTGGAAGCGATAGAAGCCCTGCGCGTCGCCCTGACATCCCCGCTGGAAAAATCCGATGGGATCGAAGCTCATTATCAATTGGGCAAAGCCTTTCATTGCGTTGATGCCCACCAGGATGCGGTTGAAAACCTCAACGAGTGTCTGGCTCAAGATCCGCAATCATATCTTGAGAGACCGGATCTGCTCAAGCTTTTGGGCGAATCTCTCTTCGCCGTTAAGCAGTACCCTGATAGCAGCAAATACCTGTTGCATTATCTCAATTTACAGGAAGACGCTGCCGAGCGGGACATGATATTGGCCAGGATAGCGGAGAACCTTCGCCAACAAGGTGAAAACGGGCTGGCCGAGAAACTTTACGCTTTCATTGAGAAACACCATCCCAATTCAGAAGGCTACATCATCACACAATTGCGCAAAGCCGAATCGCTGGAAGCACAAAACAGCAATGAAGCCCATCAGATCTACCAAAAGCTCGCCCAAAATCCTTTATCCGTTCCTCTGATGAAGCTGGTCACTTTTAAACTGGCCTCATGGGAGTGGCAACATCAAAACTACAAAGAAAGCCTGGCGCAAATCGACGGTGTGCTGCGAGGGAGAGTGAATGCAGCCGAGTTTGACGAATTTTTGACACTCAGGCAAAAGGTCGTGCAGGATTGGGCAATGGCAGCGTTTTTCAAAAAAGACTATCTCCAGGTTGTGCAACTCTTCAGAGAGCATGAAGAGCTTTTTCAAGCAGCTGAAAAAGAGGAGCTCTATACAGCGGTCGCAGAGAGTTACGGCCAACTGAAGCTCTATCCCGAGGCCGTCGATGTGTATCAGACTTTGTTGGCCAAAACATCGTCCGCAAAGCACGAATGGCTGATCAATGCAGCCCGATATGCTTTCCTCGCCGGGGATCTGGACAAGGCCGAACAGCAATTGTCTCAAATCCGGAAGACAGACATGGGATTACAAGAACTTCAGTTGAAGATAGAGATCGATTTCGCCAACAAGGAGTATCAGCGAACCGTCGAGCAGTTTGAAAATCTTGCGAAAAACCAGGAAAACCTGAGCCGTATCGAATTGCCCGTCCTGCTCCACTATGGGGAGAGCCTGATAAGGCTGAAACGACACAAAGATGCCTTGGATTATCTGGACAAGGCGAGCAGCCGTCTGGAGAACGAAGATGCGGAACTGAAAGTACAGGTTTGTTTACTGCAAAGCGAGTGTTACCAGGCTCTGCAGCAGCCGCAGAATGCTGTTGCAGTCCTTGAGGAAGCCATCGCGTTGACCGCGTCGGAGGAGTTGAAAAATCAGTTCAATTATCAGCTTTCCAAGCTTTATGCTCAAACAGGACAAATGGATAAGGCCACAGAAAAACTCTCATACCTGATGAAATCGCCTCAACCTTTCTGGAAAAACGTTGCTCAACAAGCATTGAATCACCTGCAGCTGCAGAGGTCGGGACCCAATTCGAACTCCTCTTAACCTCGCAGTGGACAAGGATGGACACAATCCGGGATTCTCCATCCGTGTCAATCGGGGTTAATCCATGTCTGAAGGAAGAACCTGTGGAGAATGGGAATATGTTGATTTTGATCGTGACAACAGATCTCGATGAACTGCGGACTCTGGCAACTTGCATCGAGCAGCAAAACCATGCATCCATATCAACAGACAGTGCCAAATCAGCTCTGAGAATAATAGAAAAAGAGCAAATAGAACTGGTTTTGCTCAATCTAAACGGGAGCTCGTCGCAGGCGGCTGGTTTTGTAAAAACTGTGCAGTCACTGGAAAACCAACCGCCCGTGATTGTTATGAGCCTCAAGCCCAACATGGACGATGCGGTTGAGATGATGAAGGCTGGCGCCCACGACTTTTGGATCAAACCCATCGAACCGCAGCGACTCGCCAAAACGCTCGAATGGTTGGCCGGCAAACGCCAGAACAACAGCCAGGCCTTCGCTTCAAGCCAGCAGCAGATCATCACCAACAACCCTGCCATGCTTCGCTTAAAGGAGATCGCAAGACGGGTAGCTTCAAGCACTGCAACCGTCTTCATACAGGGAGAAAGCGGCACGGGCAAAGAGCTGTTCGCAAGATATTTGCACCAACACAGCGAACGTCGATACGGACCATTCATTGCATTAAATTGTGCCGCCCTGCCGGAAAGCTTGATTGAAAGCGAGCTGTTCGGCCATGAAAAGGGCGCCTTCACGGGAGCCATAAAGGCCAGAGAAGGAAAGTTTGAGCTGGCCAACACAGGCACGTTGTTTCTGGACGAAATCACGGAGATACCTCTCCATTTGCAGCCCAAGTTATTGCGCGTGCTGCAGGAGAATGAAGTGGACCGGGTGGGTGGCAAATACCCCATTCCTATTGACGTACGAGTGGTCGCCTCGACTAATCTTGTGATTGAAGAAGCTGTTAAAGAGGGACAGTTTCGGAAAGATCTCTATTACCGCTTGAATGTCATTCCCCTAAAGCTTACACCATTGCGCGAGCGCCGCGAAGACATTCCTTTTTTGTGCCGACACTTGCTGCACAAGTACAATGAGCTTCATAAATGCTGCGTCACGCAGTTCTCACCTGAAGCGATGCAAGCCCTGGCCGAATATTCCTGGCCCGGAAATGTCCGTGAATTGGAAAATGTGGTGCAAAGGGCCATGCTGCTCAGCCAAAATCAAGTGATCAGCCGGGAAGATTTGATTTTTGATCAAGCCTTGCAAGAGTGCCGCACCGATATTGAGCTTATGTCCATCGATGAGATGGAAAAGCTGATGATCGAGAAGGCTTTGGTCAATTGTAATGGCAACCGCACGAAAGCAGCAGAGATCCTGGGAATCAGCGTTCGCACATTGCGAAACAAACTAAGCCTTTACGCCGAACAAAGCGGTCAGCAGAGCCCCTGGGCAGAGCAAAGCAGCGCGAGCTGACGGCCATTTCCTTCATTCGTTCGAATCCGGACATGAAATTAATTTGACGCCCAACCGCCGTATTGGTTGTCAACATTTTGACGAATAAGGAACAGTTGGCCTGAAAAGGTCGACAATACCTGAACGGTCGCCGGGTTCCTCGATGGTATGGAATGTGCTTCTCAGGTGGTCTGAACGAAAGGAGATGTGCCGATGAACAGTGGTAAGGTTTTTGATCACACTATCGGGTTGATGCAGGATCGACTGAGCCTCAACTCACTCAATCAAAAGGTGATATCGAGCAACCTGGCGAACATCAATACACCTGGTTACGTGTCCAAGGAGCTTTCTTTTGAACAGACCCTAAGAGACTGCCTGGATAAATCGAGCCTTCATCTAGTGGCTTCCAATGAAAATCACCTTGCCCCTTCTGATCCGAGAAAGGCAATGGCTTCGGTCACAACCGAGGAAATTGGGGAGGTCGACTTGGAGCAGGAAATGATGAAACTGAGCCGAAACAGCATCGAATATCAGTTTATTACCACAATGCTGAATAAGAAATTTGCACTGCTCAGACAAGCTATCGGTGAAGGAGGGCAATAATGGATTTTGAAACTTCCATGAAAATAAGCGCGTCCGGTCTGGCTGCCCATCGTGCCTGGCTAAATGTCGTTTCGGCCAATCTGGCCAATGTGAATACCACCAGAACCGCCAAAGGCACACCGTACGAGCGGCGAACGCTGGTCTATGAAAGCGTGCCCGGCGGGGAGGAGTTTGAACAAACGCTGAGCAATGCTCTCGATGAGGACCTGCATAAGGTGAGGGTCGCAGAAATCGTCCCGGATGGACGTCAGTTCAAAGATGTCTACGACCCCAATCATCCGGACGCCAATGTTGAGGGAATTGTACAGATGCCAAACATCAATCCGGTTGAAGAAATGGCCAACCTGCTGATTGCAACCCGTTCCTACGAAGCGAACCTGGCCGCCCTGAATACTGCCAAACAGCTGGCTCTAAAGGCTCTGGAAATAGGTAGATAAAAGGTTGTTTTAAGAGAACTTGCCGCCCTGCAGACAGCGGTCTCCAGTGTCGTTGGCTCCGGTTGGCGGCTAAGATGAGGAGAAACACCGATGCGCGTTACCTCGCCTCCATTAAATTGGGCAAACAAACTTGAGTCCGCCGATTCCCCTACAAAACCTCAGGGAACTGGAAGTACACCAACCGGCTTTGCCGAAGAATTGAAAACCAGTATAGAGGCAGTCGATCAATTTCAACACGCGGCCGAGCAATCCATGCAGGAAGGCTCCGTAAACGGCGCCGAAAACATCCACGAAACCATGATCCAGCTTGAGGAGGCCGATATCAGCCTGCGCTTTCTCCTCAAGGTCCGAAACAAAGCGATGGAAAGCTACCAGGAAATTATGAGAATGCAGTTCTAAAGTCCTTTAGACTGACAGAAAAGATGGAACGATTGATACCCTATGAATAAGATTCTAAATTTCCTAAATAATTTTAAAAGAGTCTTGATCGCGCTTCCCGCGTCTCAAAGAATTTTGTACGGCGGTTTATTGTTAGTTTTATTGGGAAGTCTTGCTTTCATGGCATACAGTATAAATAAAACGGATTACACCCCGCTGTATTCGGGTCTCTCCGACGAGGATTTAAGCGGAATTGTGGCTGCCCTGCAAGCCAAGAAAATCCCTTACCAAATTACAGCCAATAGCATTTCGGTACCGGACGATTCGCTGTACGAAACTCGAATGGCGCTTGCCCAGGAAGGACTCCCCAAGGGCAGCGGGGTGGGCTTTGAGATCTTCGATGAGCAGAAGCTCGGCAGCACCGAGTTTGTGCAGAAGGTCAATTATCAAAGGGCCCTGCAGGGGGAGCTTGCTCGCACCATCAATCGCCTGAACGAGGTACAGGAAAGCCGGGTGCATCTCGTCATGCCGACGGAAAGTGTCTTTGTTGAAGATCAAAAACCACCCAGCGCAGCCGTAGTGTTGAAACTGAAACCAGGCGTAAAGCTCGAGCACCAGCAGATCCAGGGGATTGTCAATCTGGTGGCCAGCGCCGTGCAGGGCCTGCAAGAAGATAAAGTGAACATCATGACTACCGATGGTCAGGTGCTGTCCAAAAACAATCCCGCCACCAGCCCCTTGCAGATGACTAATTTGCAGATGCAGTATCAGGAAAGTATGGAAGAGAGCTTGCGCCGCAAGGTGCAGTCGCTGCTGGAGGGTGTTGTGGGAGCGGGCCGGGTAATGACCAGGGTTGCGGCCAATTTAGACTTCAGCCAGGTCCAGACCACTGAAGACACTTACGATCCTGACAGTGCCGTAGTGAGGAGTCAACAACGAAGCGTTGAGAACACTCAGGGCAATGAGCTCGGTGCCAAAGGCAATCCTGACGTGCCCATAAATGCTGAGAGCCAGCTCATGCAAAACGAATCCTCCTCAAGTCAGCCGGGCCGGCAAAAGACCTCGAACCGACAAAGGGAAACGGTTAACTACGAAATCAACCGCGTGAGTCGACAAATCACTCAGTCTGTCGGAAGCGTCAGGAAATTGTCCGTCGCCGTTGTCCTGGATGGTCCGTATGAAGCCAAAACAAATGATGAGGGTAAGACCGAGTCCGTCTTTGCAGGTTATTCAAGCGACCAAATGAGGTCTTTTGAGGAAATTGTCAAGAAGGCGGTCGGCTATGACGAAGGTCGTGGAGATCAGATCAGCATTTCTAACGTCTCTTTCGCTGCGGATTACACCGGCGGACAGTTTGTAGAAGCCGAAAACCGCTGGTTTAGAATCCTGCGAGAGAACTACAAAATAATCTTGAACATCGTTCTCATCGTTTTGGCGTTTTTCTTCGTCATCAAACCGTTCATGCGGAAGATCCAGCAGACCTCATTGCAACTGCCCGCATTATCCGAATCTGCGCCGGCGGCTTTGCCCGAAGGGAGCGAATCGGATGCGTTTCTCGATCAACAGGCGAACGCTGCAAGCCACCCCTCTGTACGCAAGCAGGTCGGCGCACTGGTCCGGCGCAATCCGGAACGGGCTACGGAAATACTGCGCGCTATGCTGAGAGAGGAGGCGTAACAAACGATGGCAAAACTTAACGGCCCTCAAAAAACAGCCATCATCCTCATGGCCCTTGGTGAAGAAGCATCAGCGCAGATTCTCAAGAATCTCACCACGGAAGAGATCAAGAATGTCGGTTTCCAGATGACCACCATCCGCGAGCTGAAAAAAGAAATTAGCGATGAGGTGCTGCAGGAGTTTGCTACCAAGTTTTGTGAGGAAGATAGCATTTATATTACCGGCGATCATTTCTTGCGCAACCTGCTTCCCAATATTGTTAATGCGTCCGAGGCCGATGATTTGCTCTCGGCAATAGAACAGGAAAGGGACAGAATTCCCTTTAAGTATGTACGAGAAATTGACCCCAAGGTACTGGCTAATTTCATTAAAACCGAGCATCCACAGACCATAGCCATTATTCTAGTGCATTTGGGCTACGAAAGAGCCGGTGAAACACTGGGCTTCTTACCGGAGCCCATGCAGCTGGAGGTGATGAACCGCATTGCACAGCTCGACACTGTACCACCCGATTTGGTGCGTGACGTGGACGAAGTGCTGGAACAAGAACTGCTCTCCATAAGCAAAGAGCGCCATCAGATATTGGGAGGCGTTCAGGCCGTGGCCGAAATCCTCAACTACAGCGATCGGCGCACCGGAGAAAGCATCCTGCAGTCGATGGAAGAAATCGACACAGACCTGGCTGAAAAAGTCAGAAAATTGATGTTTGTTTTTGATGACCTGGTGTCGGTCAACGATCCGGGTATTCGCGAGCTGCTCAAGGAGGTTGGCAACGAAGAGTTGACGATCGCATTGAAGACCTGCTCCGATGAGATGAAGAATAAGATCTTTAAGAATCTTTCCCAACGTGCCGCCCAAATGCTGCAGGAAGATTTGGCCGTATTAGGTCTGGTCCGCCTCAGTGAAGTGGAGGCTGCACAGCAAGGTATTCTTGCTATCGCCAGAAGATTGGAAAAGGAAGGCAAATTAGTTCTGGCGGGCAGAGAAGGCGGGGACGCGTTTGTCTAAAATCATCAAGGCATTTCAGATGACACAGGTCAGATCCTTCGACTTTCAGGAAATCGAGAGATTCGCAGGACCGTCTACCAATAACGGAGCAGACACCGAAGGTGAAGCGCCTTCAATGACGGAACCCAACTCTTTGCAGGATTTGGAGAATACCATTCAAAAGCGATTGGCTGAAGCTAAGCGAAAAGCTCAAGAAATGGAACAGGAAGGGTACCGGAAGGGTTACGACCAGGGGCACCGGGAAGGGTTGGAGGCCGGCCTGGAAACCATGGCAGATACCAAAGAGCGCCTCGATCAGCTGTTCTCACAGCTGCAGGAATTGCCCATCAAGGTATTCCGGGATTACCGGGACTGGTTCACCAGCACCGTTCTGGCTGTGGCCCGTCAAATTGTTGGAGCTGAACTGAGCTGTCGTCCCGGGAAGTTGATGGAGCTGATCGAATCCTTGCTTGCTGAAGCAGAAAAAAACCATAATTTCACCCTATATCTTAATCCAAAGGACCTAGAGGCCATCGAGAAGTATACCGAGCGAATCAACCAGCTAAAAGACTCTGTGGGATCGCTTCTGATAAAGGGCGACCCGACTCTCTTGCAGGGTGGCTGCCGGCTGGAAAGCGACATGCAGCTTCTGGACGCGAGCATTGAAAGTCAGTTTGCGATGATCGGAGAAATGTTGTTGAGCCAGGGAGTGCCAGGTGAACTTGAAACTGCCCGATGACAATTATCTGGGGTTGGTGGACATCCACACTTCTTTGCACAACTGCCCCCGCTGGCAGACTCACGGCAAAGTGGTGCAGTTGGTGGGCAATCTGATTGAGGTAGAGGGCATGAAGGCGACCCTGGGAGACATTTGTAGAATCAATCCCTCTTCCGGTTGCACTTCCATCTATGCCGAGGTAATCGGATTTAATCAGAAACGCCTGAAACTGAGCCCTTTAACCTCCTTGAACGGCATTCATCCCGGCTGTCTGGTGCAAGCGCCCCATCAGGCCGACTGCATATCCGTAAGTGCCGCCATGCTGGGACGCGTCCTGGATGGGATGGGAGAGCCAATCGATGATGGAGAATCGCTTCCACAGGGAATCCTCTATCCTATCTCGGGCAATGTGGCCAACCCGTTGGTGCGCCCCGTTATCAAGCACCAGCTTGATGTGGGAATAAGATGTGTCAATGGACTACTACCCATCGGCAAAGGGCAGCGCATCGGCATCTTCGCCGGTTCCGGCGTCGGCAAAAGTACCTTGTTAGGCATGATGGCCCGCTATACTTCAGCCTCGGTCAATGTCATCGCTCTCATCGGTGAGCGCGGCAGGGAGGTCAACGAATTTCTACTGAACGATCTTGGCGAAGAAGGTTTGAAACGCTCGGTTGTCGTCGTGGCCACTTCCGATCAACCTGCTACCGTTCGACTGCGAGGTGCATTCGTTGCCTGCACCATCGCCGAGTATTTTCGCGACCGGGGCCAGGACGTGCTTCTCATGATGGATTCGTTGACTCGCTTTGCCATGGCAGCAAGGGAAATCGGCCTGGCAGCGGGGGAGCCCCCCACCAGCAAGGGCTACACTCCCAGCGTCTTCAGCCAGATGCCACGTTTGCTGGAAAGGGCCGGCAATTTTGAAAGTGCGTCAGTTACAGGAGTCTATACCGTCCTGGTGGAAGGCGATGACATGGAAGAGCCCGTGGCAGATGCCTCACGCTCCATGTTGGATGGTCATATCGTGCTGGACCGCCAGTTGGCCCAAAAGCGCCACTTCCCTGCGATAAACGTGCTCAGGAGCATCAGCCGTTTGACGTCGCGCTTTCAGAACGATGAATACGGGGAGCTAGCCACAAAATTCATTCAGACTTTGGCTCACTATTATAACAGCGAGGACATGATCCGTATCGGAGCCTACCTGCGAGGCACACACCCGGAAACCGACTATTCAATTAAAATGATCGACAAATTGCACGGCTATTTGCGTCAGTCCGTTGAAGATGGCTGTTCCATAGCCCAAGCAAAAACCGATCTGACAAATCTTTTTACCGTCTCTTAAAAGGGGCCTGCAATGTTTGAATTTCGCTTGAAGAACATTCTGAATTTCCGCCAGCATCTGTATAAGACTGCACAGATCTCTCTAGCCGTTGCTCAGCAGCAATATCAAAAGATTCACACGCAACGGGAAGAGTTGAACGAAGAAATCAATCGGCAGGACCAGGTGTGGAAAGAGAAGCAAGAATGCGGCATGGGAGCTGCCGAACACTGTTTTTACAGAGACTATCTGGAATCGCTGGAGCGGCGTCTGGCCACGCTGGATGAACAGCTTGAAAAGGCGCTCAATGAAGTTGAGCAAGCAAGACAGGCGCTTTTAGAGAGGAAAAAAGAAGCTCAGATCCTGGACTCGCTGGAACAGGATGCAAAACAAGATTACCGCATTTTCCAACAAAGGAAGGAGCAACAGCAGCTGGATGAATTATCCATCTTTGCAGACTACCATAAACATGCAAGCAATTGAGAGCGTGCCATGAAACAAAATTCTCGCAAACGTTTTGTTGCCTGGACTGCAGTGGTATTTTTGGTCTTTTCGCTCTTATCTATAAAACTTGGACTCTCAATCGTCCCTCTCATCCTGCATCCAAATGAAGCCGTTCCTCCGGCTCTTACCCGGGAGGTTCACGCCGCCGACTCTACGACGAGGCCCCAGCTCTCTAACGTTCAGGCTCAATCAGCCCCGATGCAAGGCAGCCGGACAGGTTCTACAGTGCAGCCCGATCAGTTATCGGTACCTGATATGATGAGCCATTTGCAGCAAAAGGAAGCTGAGCTCAAACGTAAAGAGGAGTTGTTGCAGCAAAGGGAGGAATACATTGCCAAGATGAAGCAGGAAGTAGAAGGCAAGCTAAAAGAGCTCATCGACTTGCAGAAAGAAGTCCAGGCCTATCGAACGGAGAAGCAAGAAGATCAGAGTGCGCAAATTCGCTCGCTATCCAAGATTTACGGGAGCATGAAGTCGAAAGAAGCTGCCAAGCTTCTGGAGAATCTTGACGATCAATTGGTGGTAAGCATAATCTCCACTATGAACGCCACCGACGCAGCCAACATACTGGCGAACATGGACATCAAAAAAGCCGCCAAAATATCGGAAAGCCTATCGCACCGCCAGTAGAAGCAAACCGACACGGAGACGCGGTGAGGGGGTGACACCGAGACACGGTGAGGGTGGGACGTGGCGGGAGGCATGGCGCCCGCATTGGCAACGCCTGCTCCTCGTGCCTCGTTTCGTGCTTCGTTCCCAAGCTCTCTCTCCCTTTCCTCATTTTTCCTCGTTCCCAAACTCTGTCTCCTCTCCTCGTTCCCAAACTCTGTCTCCTCTCCTCGTTCCCAAACTCTGTTTGGGAACGCAATTGCCTCGGTAACTCTGTTTCCTATGCGCGTCTGCGATGCCAGCGAACCGGCAAGCTCAGTTTGCCTCCCAAGTGGGCTCTCAAACGGAGTTTGGGAGCGTGGCGGGAATGACAATTTTGATTCCATCCGCCTCCCGCCTCCAATGTCGCCATGCCCGTCCTTGTCTGAATCGCAGGCAAAAATTGCACGTCTTCCCAGAAAAATTTTCCTGACAATTTCATCCAGGCGCCCCCCTCTGTCCCAAGTCATATCTATAATGTATTGAAATTATTACGTTATATAAATATCATCGGGATGGCATTGTCGTTGCTATAGACAGGCTATCCACTCAGGGTGACGTGCTAATTACTCGTATAAAGAGGATATGGCGTGCAAACGACACAACTTAACGCGGCGCAATTGATGGGTGAATTCCTTGGCAGCGAACATGGAAAAATCACCCGCAAAATAGTCTCTTCCGGATTCTCCGAAGAACTCAGAGCTCAGCACTCCAACTGTGTCGGGGGAAGTGCCGCACCGGCTGCAACCGACACGATGCGGTCAGCACTGAACGACAATTGCGCAAATCCTGGCAATATGGAAGATCTACCCGGTGCGGGTCAACTTGGTCGGATTGCTCCCGCATTAAATCAAATGGCAAAGCAAGAACAAAATAATACTTTATCGCAACAAGCTCCTCATTCTGCGACTACCAAACGAATAATGAAGGACCACCTTGACTCTTTAGACGGCCGGAGGCCGGTGGCAGTCTCAGCGGAAAAGACCCAAGAACAACTGGTATTCACAGACGGACTGTTGGTTGAAAAACTCATCACGCAACTGCAGCTTCCTGCGGAGCAACATGCTGCAGTCCAGGCGGCGGCAGACAGTTCCGGTCGTATCTCGCTTAAAGCCCTCACAAAAATTTTGAATGATCCGGCAAATCGGAAGAGCACCTCATTGGCTCAGCCTGAGGTGACCGCAGAAAGTGTCCAACAGCTTGTCGACACGCTGTCTCAAGTCAAAGAAAAAACGATAGATCCCCAGGCTGCCGGATTCCAGTTGAAATCGAAGGGATCCTACAATCTTAGGGAAGTCAAGGGGCTCTTGAATCACATTGTGTCACGGGCTGCCCAAGAACAACAAACCGCAGCGAACGACAACCTGATCGGTGCTCAGTCTTCGGCGCTTTCAAGAACCGACAAGACCTTAAAGAGCCCCGCGGCGGCAACATCGTCGGCGGCACTGCAGCGTCCGACGCATGACCTTGTTCCTTCCTTTTCTTTGGCGAACACCACCCGGGGAAACAATGAAGAACCGCAGGCAACCGTTTATCGCCTTCCTCGACAAGAGCCGAAGACACAGGAGCTAACCCGGCAATTGCAGCAACAACCTGAAGAAAACATCGTAGGGGAGCCACGCCGGCAAATTAGCGAGAGTGCTCCGGTCGTAAGGTTAGCCGGCCTCGGTCCTGGCGAGCAGGTTCAGTCATTGGTGCGAGAGGAGCTGCTCCCTTTGTCCTCCAAATCTAATGCTGTTCCGGTGAATTCAGCAGAGCGGGAATCATTTCCACATCCTCTAAAGCTAGATGCAAAAGCACAGCAAAACGAGCTATCGAACACTCCGCTCCAACATTCTCAGGCCGGACAAACAGTCAGCTCAAAGGGTCTCCGGGCGAGTAACATCCAAGGCTCGCTATTGACCGGTGAAGAACAAGGATCGATGACCCGCAAGTTTGTTGGAGAGGGTCAGCGCTACGAAATGAATACTATTTTAGATAAAGAGCTTTCCGACACCGTAGGAAATCAAATCAAAATCAAAGCCGGCTCGAGCACTGAAGGCGCTTCCTCCCAGAAACAAGGTATGATGCACGAAGAATTTTCTTCCCACCCTCAATTTGGAAAAACCGCTGTCGGCCCCCACAATGATCGCTTTATACCTGCGGTCCCGACTGAACCGCAAACAGGCAATCCCGGATCCCTTATGGACACGGGCGAAACATTGCCAAGAAACCAAATATCGTTGAATGAATCGGGCTGGGAGGTAAAACTTGCTCAACGCATCCAGAGCATTCAAGGGCAGGATCGCAACCACTTGACTCTGGAACTGGAGCCGAAAGAGCTGGGGCGGTTGTCGGTGCGCATTGAAACACAGCAAAACCAGGTCACGGCTTTTATTGTCGCAGACAGCGAACGAGCCAGAGCCTTGCTCGTTCAAAACTCGTCTTTGCTGCAGAACAGTCTGCAGGAGCAGGGTCTGATGCTCGATCAAATTTCGGTCGATATCAGACAACAGAGCAGTGAGCAACAGGCGTCACAGCAACTCCATTATCAGAGGAAACGCCGAGCAGGAGCTGCAGCGGTTTCTGCAGTAAACCGCCCCATCACATTGGCTCAGCCGATTTATCAACAGAACAACGGAGATCAAATCATCAGCCTTTTTACATGACGACGATAGAAGTCAGTTCAATCCACCTATTTATGCAGGAGTAAGGCAATGGGGAGTTACGATGTACAATCGGTAACGGGAAGCCCATCCACTTTTGGCGCGGGATCGACGTCAAAAAGCACATCAATGGATATGACCGCTTTTTTGACGCTGTTTACGACTCAACTCCAAAATCAGGATCCAAGCAACCCTTTGGAATCCTACGAACTGGCCGCACAATTGGCCCAATTCAGCACTGTGGAGAGGCTCACAGCAATCAGTGACAATCTGGAGCAGATGGAATCCTATCTGCTCTCAATGAACAACAGCATGATGGTGCAGATGCTCGGCAAAGAGATAACTGGTCAAAGCGACACTCTGCAATTGAAGGACGGGCAGGTCACCAAAGCCGATTATGAGTTGAGCGCCGATGCCGAAGTCAGCATAAGAATCTATGACGACCAGGGACAATTGGTGCGTACCATGGCCATGGGAGCTCAGGAAGCGGGCAGCCAGGAGGTCTCCTGGGATGGTTGTGACGATTCGGGAAAAGCGCTGGAAGACGGGCTTTACCGGTTTGAGGTGGAAGCCGTTGATGCCGACGGCAATTCCGTCGCAACATTATCGACGGTTACGGGGACATGCGCTTCGGTTCATATGGAAAACGGATTGGTTTATCTGATCCTGGATTCTGCAGACGGCGTGGCTATAACACCGAGCTCGGTGATCGAAGTTACCGAACCGGGTCTAACAGCATGATGAAAAAGCGTTTTCATTCTGACAAAGGTATTAGTGCCGGAATTGGCTTGATCTAGCAAGAGGAGGATGAAATGGGAATCGGTGAGGCGCTTTATAACGGATTAAGCGGCTTGAACTGTTATAGCTCTGGTATTTCAGTGGTCAGCGACAATGTAGCCAACGCCAATACCACGGGCTTCAAATCAAACAGCATTCGCTTCGGGGATTTGGTGAACAGCGAATACGCGCTGCGCACAAACGACACCGAGGGTGAAGGTTCAGGGAGCATGGTGCTCGGAATTGTCACCGACTTCAGCCAGGGAATGCTGATCAACACTTCAGCCTGGTCGGATATGGCCGTAAGCGGTAAGGGGTTTTTCATCGTAGAAACCCCGAGTCCCGATGACGAAGGGCAAACATTCTATACAAGGGACGGAACATTCCATCTGGATAAAGACGGCTACCTGGTGAACCAGCAGGGCTATAGAGTGCAGGGCTATGCCGTAACGCCGGGAACCGTTGAATCCGTGGAATACAGCAGTGGAAATCCCATTGCGGATCCCGGCGTAGACATGACCGGGGCGTCGCTGCAAGTCACCGACGCAGACGGCCTTGATGTAACGCTGGCTCTCGCCGGCCTGCAATCAAGCGGTAACGCCACCCCGGATTGGGACGACGCCACCAGTCCCGGAGCCAACGCGAATGTTCTGGTCGCTGCCATAAACGGCGACACGGATCTCACGGATGCGGGGATCACCGCTGCCTTGAACGAGACTTCCGATGGCGTCGTGATCACTTCGGGCAACGCTACTGCGCTAACTCTTACCGCAGCTAACGATGCCGGCGATCTGACGCTTGACAGCATGGGCCTGAGCGCCACGCCTACAGTGAATGAAACAGCCGCTGTAGCTGCAACCGACCTGACCTCCATCCAGATCAGCGCACCCGCGGGGGAACCCGAGTACGTGAAATATTACGTCACCACAGACGGAGTGATCACCGCCGTCGACCAGGACGGTGTAGAGCACCAGCTGTACATGATCGGTTTGGCTGGTTTTGAAAACGAAAACGGGCTCGCGCGCAACGGTGCCAACCTCTATTTCACCGGCCCGGAGATTGATCCCGATAATATCATATATAATGGAGGAGGTGAGGCGAATCCGGAATACTTCGGAGAAATCATGGACAGCTGCGTTGAAGGATCCAACGTGGATCTGGCCTCGGAAATGGTCAACCTGATCGTCTACCAGGCGGGCTACAACGCCAATTCCAAGTCGATCACGACTGCCAGCGATTTACTGAACACCAGTATCCAAATGGTTCGTTAGCCTCGGCCGGCTCAACGCGGCCGGCTCCTACAGCTGCCTCCCGTGCGTAGTCGTCAATTTGCTGCGACCGGGAGGCATTGCTCGTCAATTTCTTGACTCGTTAAACCCGGCTCGATTCAATACCATCCTTCGCATCCGCCCTCCGGCTTGCACCCTCAAATCCGGTCTCTTTCGTGTGAGTACTTTTTGGGAAGCCCACAACTAATTTAAGCAGAATGCCCCTCTCTCTGGCACGTTCATTGCTCGCTAGCAGCTGTTCGAGTCTTTGATTTATTGGTTTCGTCAAGCTTTACTTTTCCCGTCAAACACGTGGAGGTGAACCGGCTCCCATGGATATAGCAACTCTGATCGGCATTGTTTCAGCCTTCGCGCTCGTTTTGATCTCCATCATGTTGGGCAGTGGGTTGGGCCTGTTTTTTAACGTACCCTCGATCATGATCGTAATGGGTGGCACCCTGGGAGCCACGATGGTCCACTACCCGTTGAAGGACGTTCTCAGCGTCTTCAAGATCGTCAGGAACGTATTCTTCACCAAGGTCTGGAGCGCCGATGAAGTCATTGATAAGTTCATCGAATTTTCCAACATATCGAGAAAAGAAGGAATGCTCGCTCTGGAAGGGCATATTGCCGACTTAAAGGACAATTTCCTCTCGAAGGGACTCCAGCTTTCCATTGACGGGATGCAGCCGGACGCCATTCGGGAGATCATGGAAATTGAGATCGACTATCTTCAGGAGCGACATCGTTTTGGCGCGGAAATCCTGGATACCATGGCCACCTTTTTCCCCGCTATGGGCATGATTGGAACCCTGATTGGACTGGTGCAGATGCTGCAAACCATGGACGACCCGAGCTCTATTGGTCCCGCCATGGCGGTCGCTTTGCTGACCACCTTCTATGGAGCGGTGGCCGCCAATCTGGTCTGCCTGCCCATGGCCGGCAAGCTTCGCAAACGCAGTAAAGAGGAAAGCCTGGTAAAAGAGATGGTAATCGCCGGTATTGTCGCCATTGCCAACGGTGAGAATCCGCGAATCATTGAACAAAAACTACATTCTTTCATCCCACCCCATTCGCGAGAAAGTCGCTTTGACTGATCTGCCGCCAGTCACAACCGAAAAGGAGATTGAGAATCGATGGCAAAACAAAATGATGAAGAGCAACAAGAGGCAACCGTCAAACCCAAACGATCGGGCAAACTGAAACTGGTCGTGCTGTTGGTTCTTCTCGTGTTTATTGGTGGTGGAGGCTATGCGGCATGGCTTTTCTATTTTCAGGGCAAATTGGGCGCTGCGACAGAAGCGAAGCCTCTGCCAAAAGCTAACTACTCGATGGACACATTGCTGGTGAACCTGGCAGATCCAGGGGGTAAGCGCTATTTGAAAACTACCATGAATCTGGTCCTCAGTAACGCGCTAACAGCAACCGAATTCAATGAGCGAAGTGCTGAGCTGAGAGATACTGTTTTGTTGCTTTACTCCAGTAAGAAATATGACGACATCGCAACCTATGCGGGTAAGACGACACTGAAACAGGAAACCATGACTCAATTGAATCGAAAATTAACTCAGGGCCAGGTGGAAGATGTCCATTTTACTGAATTCTTGGTCCAGTAACTTAAGGAACTAGCATTCGATGGAAAAGATACTTTCCCAAGACGAAGTGGATGCCCTGCTCAAGGGTTTGTCCGACGGAGGAGTCGACGGCCAGGAGAAGGTTGAAGAAGAGGGAGGTGATGTTCAATATTACGATCTCACCAACCAGGATCGTATTATTCGCGGCCGCATGCCCACCCTTGAAATTATAAACGATCGATTTGCCCGGTTGCATCGGATAACACTGTCCTCAAGCCTGCGAAAGCTCATCGACCTGACCACAGCTCAAACCGAGATGGTGAAGTTCGGCGAGTTTATCCGCACCTTGCCGGTTCCAACCAGTCTGCATGTGTTGAAATTGGAACCGTTGCGCGGGCACGCACTTCTGGTGCTGGAAAGCCGGCTGATCTTCAATCTCCTGGATTGCTTTTTCGGAGGGACTGGAAGGAGCGCCTTCAAAATTGAGGGAAGGGATTTCACCTCAATTGAAAACCGCGTCATCCAAAAATTGGTCCGAGCGATTCTCGGCGACTTGAGCCAGGCATGGAAACCTGTCATCAACATCGATTTTCAGTATGTACGCTCTGAGTTCAACCCGCAGTTTGCAACCATTGTCCCCCCCTCGGACATTGTCATTGGAGTCCATTTTGAACTGGAGTTGGACCGGATTATGGGCAGGATGATTCTCTGCCTGCCATACTCCACCATTGAACCTGTCCGATCCCGACTTTATGCGAGCTATCAAAGCGATCAGCTGGAAATCGATGTTGAATGGATCGAACGGTTGAAGAGCCGCATCCGCGAAGTGAAAGTGGGACTCATGGTCGAGCTCGGCAAGGCCACGATTCGAGGGCGAGATCTGCTACAACTCGATATTGGAGACGTTATGGTGCTGAATCAGGATGTGGAGAAGCCTTTAGTCGCAAAGGTTGAAAATGTCCCGAAGTTCATGGCCTTTGCAGGTACATGCAGGGGCAATAAAGCCTTCCAGATCCATGACATTAAGGGTGCTGCCACCTCTCAGCAAAAATAAGGAGAATCGTCAATGACAATGGAACAAGTCGAAAAAAATGAGTTGGAGCCAAGCTCCTTTGTCGAAAATGACAGCGTCCACTTCCCCGCGTTGCATCAGGATGCCAATCAGAAAGGCATCATTCGAGATCTCGACTTCATTTTGGATATCCCCCTGGAAGTCACCGTGGAATTGGGCCGCACCACCATGCTTATAAACGATCTCCTCCAACTGGGGCAAGGGTCCGTCATAGAATTGGACAAACTGGCCGGAGAGCCTCTGGAAATATTGGTTAACCACCGATTGATAGCGCGAGGAGAAGCGGTGGTGATCAACGAAAAATTCGGGGTACGCATAACCGACATCATTAGTCCGACGGAACGCGTGAAACAGCTCAGCTGAGGGAGCACGAAGGCAGGTGGCGGGGCGGACGAGGCCGGGAGTCGACAGGAGATTTGTCCTGTCGGTGGCGATATGACTTCAACTATATTCATTAGGTGCGGCAAGAATGGAGACTGGTTTCGATTTCGGCCCGCAATTGTTTAGGGTGTTGAGCAGTCTGGCCTTTGTTTTGGGCGTCCTGGCGGTTGCGGCCTACGGATTTAAGCGGTTCGGATTGAGGGTACGAAAACCGGAGACGAACCCCTGGATTCAAGTCCTTGCCCGATATCCCGTGGGATTGAAGCAGTACCTCCTGCTGGTCGAGGTCAGGAATCAGCTGCTGTTACTGGGAGTTTCCCCACAAGGCGTGCATTTTCTAACCCACATCCCCGGAAGCTCCGAACCATCCCCCGGTGCCGCACAATGACAAACACTTCGTGCGGCGGAAAGAGGCCTGAATATCGGCCGGCCATGAACAGGTTTTTCTATATACTGGCAGCGGTCTGCACAGTTATGTCAGTGTTTGTCCTGGTGCCGGTAGATGCCGGCTGGGCGGCCGGTGTCGATCTTCCCGGCATTCGCCTTGACTTGAATGATGCCGAGGCTCCACAACAGATCTCCGGCGTCCTGAAAATCGTATTCATCTTAACCATCCTCTCACTGGCCCCCGCTTTTTTAATTCTGATGACCTCATTTACGCGGCTCGTGGTGGTCTTCTCTTTTTTGCGCCACGCCTTGGGAACTCAGGGGTCCCCCCCCAACCAGGTCATTGTTGGTCTGGCGCTTTTCTTGACATTTTTCATCATGCAGCCGGTATGGCAAACGATTCACCAGCAAGCAATCCTACCTTATGAGCAACATGAAATTTCCAATGAAGAATTTTTGCAGCGCGCCACAACACCCCTCAAAGGCTTCATGCTCAAACAGACCCGGAAAAAGGACCTCGCCCTGTTCGTCTCCCTTACCAATGCGGAGAAGCCCAAGAATGTCGATGACGTCTCTCTTACGACCATTATTCCGGCCTTCGTGATCAGTGAACTGAAGACTGCCTTTCAGATCGGTTTTATGCTCTATCTCCCTTTCATCATCTTGGATATGGTGGTCGCAAGCATTCTTTTGTCCATGGGCATGATGATGCTGCCACCGGTAATGATCTCACTTCCCTTCAAACTGATGCTGTTCGTTCTGGTAGACGGCTGGAGTATGCTTATCGGCTCGCTTGTGCAGAGTTTCCAGTAGGAGGACAAGTCAATGAGTCCGGAATTTGTGATGGGTCTGGCTCGACAGAGCCTGGAAACGCTGCTGGCGGTAAGCCTGCCGGTACTCCTGATGAGCCTCGTTGTTGGGCTCATCATAAGTATTTTCCAGTCGGTGACCCAAATTCAGGAGATGACTCTGAGCTTCGTACCGAAAATCATTGTCACATTCCTTGCTCTGTTGTTGTTCGGCTCCTGGATGATGGCTAAAATGACCGATTTCACTAGAGAAATACTGCAAAACATAAGTCATTGGGTGCAGTAAACCCGCTGTTCAACAAATCTCTCCACAAAACCATTTAGAAGAGGGCGGCGGAATGTTGGTTTTCGGAAGGCATTGTCTGCATGGTAAATTTAACAATTGATTATGCGCAAGTCGGAACTTTCCTGGCTATTCTCTTGCGCCTCAGCCTCATCCTGTTTGTGCTCCCATTTTTCGGCAGCAACGACCTCCCCAAGTCTGTAAAGGCATTGATCGCCCTCGCCCTGGCTCTGGTTCTCTATTTGTTTCTTTACGAAAGCGTAGCGCCTCTTTCTTTTGAGCCGATTACTCTGCTCAAGGTTGCGGTGGGTGAAATGGTTTTCGCTGCCGTTGTTTCGCTTGCGATCCTGATCGTCTTTGGCGCCTTTCACTTCGCCGGAGAAATCATTGGCTTTCAAATGGGTTTTGGCTTTGCCCAAGTCGCAGATCCACAAACCGGCGCTCAAGTAATGGTAATCAGCCAATTTTTTCAACTACTGGCCACTTTGATTTTCTTCAGTCTGAACGGACACCATATGATCCTTTCTGCTCTGGTAGACAGTTTCAGGACCATGCCCGTCGGGGGCTTCATGCTCACTACGGGCACTTATGACAAGTTACTATTTCTTTCCGGGAAACTGTTCGTGATCGGAATCAAAATGGCGGCTCCTTTAATGGCGGTGTTTTTCCTCACTCAAGTCGGCCTGGGTTTAGTCGCCAGGTTTTCCCCTGAAATCAACATACTTATGGTCAGCTTTCCGTTGACGATCCTTCTGGGATTTGTCTTCATCGCTCTTTCCACCTCTATATGGGGAGATGCCATGGCTCATTCTTTCGGACTTGTTTTTCAATTGATCCGAGATCTCGCTCATTGACACTGGAGTTTATAGGATAACATGGCAGCCGGAGCCCAAGAAAAAACTGAAAAGCCAACCGCGAAGAAACTGAGGGAAGCGCGAAAGCGGGGAAAAGTTGCCAAGAGTCGGGACCTGAATACCATAATGGTGCTAATGGCCGGGTCATTCACCATCTATTTGAGCAGCGGTTCAATCGCGCACCATTTCAAGCAGTTGGTGGTGAAGTGCTGGGGTGATGGCTTTTCTCTCGCCGTCAAGTTTCCGCCGGATGTCAATCTTTTGTTCATGGTGGTGTCTCATTTCTCGCTGATGATACTACCGACGATCTTTGTCATCATGGTTGTGGCGGTAGCCATAAATCTTGTTCAAACCAAAGGTTTTATGGTTTCGTTGGAGGCCATTCAACCCGACCTTTCCAAACTGAACCCTCTTCAGGGCTTCAAGAGATTCTTATCTTTGCGCTCCCTGGTGGAGTTGCCCAAATCACTGCTGAAAATCGCTATCATCGTTTATGTGGTTTATAGAGTATGCCTATCCGAACAGCATCTTCTGGGCCGCTTGACCGGCAAAGAAGTGGCGGAGCTTTTTCAGGTCTATGCCCATCTGGCCTGGAAGGTTCTTCTCAGGGTGGCAGCAGTCATGGGGCTTTTTGCCGTGCTCGATTTTTACTATCAACGTTGGCAGCACGAGAAAGACCTGAAGATGAGCAAACAAGAGGTAAAAGAAGAATATAAAGAATCGGAAAAGAGCCCCCAAATCAAGGCGCGTATCCGTGCCATCCAGCGAAGCCTCGCCCAGCAACGGACTATGGCCAATGTGCCGAAAGCAAGCGTGGTCATAACCAACCCGACCCACTATGCCGTTGCTCTGCTCTATAGCGCGCAAATGGAAGCGCCCAAGGTCGTGGCCAAAGGATCAGATCTAGTAGCAAAAAAAATAATAAAAATTGCTCGAAAGCACAGAATCCCGATAGTTCCGAATCCACCTTTGGCACGGGCTTTGTACAGCGAAGTCAAGGTCGACGGGTCCATCCCGATGACGTTGTATAAGGCTGTGGCCAAAGTGCTGGCATATATTTATCAACAAAGAGGCCACAAACCGTCCTGAAGTGCAGGAGAGGGATAATCGCCCCATGGCGGGCTGGTGATGCAGGTAGAGCATACGACCCAAGATAAAGGTTCGAATATGGCAACAGCAACCCAATCGTCCGGTTCCTTTTTACAGCGACTCAAGCAGATTACCGACAATGACGCGTTGATGGGCGTCGGCGTTGTCGTCATTTTGTCGGTCATGCTGTTGCCCTTTCCCGGTGGCGTTCTGGATATTTTTTTGGCCATCAACATCAGCGTAGGGCTGGTGATCCTATTGACATCCATCTACACCTTGAAGGCAGTGGACTTTGTTATTTTCCCCTCCCTGCTCCTCATCACCACGCTTTTCCGCCTGGCCTTGAATGTCTCCAGCACCCGACTGATTCTTTTGAACGGCCATGAAGGAACAACAGCGGCCGGCAAGATCATCAACGCCTTCGGTCAATTCGTGGTCGGTGGGAATTATGTGGTCGGTTTGGTTCTTTTTATCATTCTGGTCATAGTTAATTTTGTGGTCATAACCAAAGGCACGGAACGTATTTCGGAAGTCGCTGCCCGTTTCACTTTGGATGCCATGCCGGGCAAGCAAATGAGCATCGACGCAGACCTCAATACGGGCGGCATCGACGAACAGGAGGCCCGAAAAAGACGTACTGCCATTGCACAAGAAGCCGACTTTTACGGCGCCATGGATGGAGCCAGCAAGTTTGTGCGCGGAGATGCAATTGCCGGAATCCTTATCACTTTCATAAACGTCATGGGAGGGCTGGCCATAGGCGTGCTGCAAAATGGCATGGAGGTGGTGGATGCTCTCAAAAACTATACTTTGCTCACCGTAGGAGATGGATTGGTATCCCAAATACCGGCCCTTATTATCTCCACCGCAGCGGGCATTCTGGTGAGCAAGGCGGCATCCTCCGACACCGGAATGGGCGAGGCCTTCGGCAGGGTTTTCAGTCTGCAGCCAAGACCACTAACCATTGCCGGAGCAATGCTCTGCCTTCTGGCTCTGATTCCCGGCTTTCCCCTTTTGCCGTTTCTGCTGGTAGGCAGCACCCTGATAGGTATCTCTTGGGTCCTCTTGAAGAGACAATCCAGACACACCCCCCAAGACTTGGAAGAGGATTCTTCCTCGATGGAAGATCGCGCGGAAGCAACCAGGCTACCTCCACTGCAGGAAGTGTTGGAACTGGAAGTCGGCTACGGCCTCATTCCGTTGGTTGATGAGAGCCAGGACGGCGATTTGCTTGCCAGAATCAAAGCCATTCGTCAGCAGCTCGCCATGGACGCAGGAATTATTGTCCCGGCTCTTCACGTGCGCGACAACCTGCAGCTAAAGCCTTCTGAATATCGATTGTTATTGAAAGGTAACGTGATCGGCAAAGGAGAGCTCATGCTTGGACAATATCTTGCCCTCAGTCCGGGCGAGGTGAGCGAGGAAATACCCGGTTTGGCCACTAAAGATCCCGCATTCGGTTTACCGGCCATCTGGATTCCCGAAAGCCGACGCGAAAAAGCCCTGAAGGTAGGATATACGGTCATTGATCTTTCCACTGTCGTCGCCACACACCTTGCCGAGCTGTTTAAAAAGCATGCCGACGAATTGTTGGATCGCCGCACGACTCAGCAGCTTTTGGACCATCTCGCAGAAATTCATCCGAGATTGGTGGAAGAGCTCACGCCGACTCTATTGCCCCTGGGAACCATTCAAAAGGTCTTACAAAACCTTGTCCGCGAGCAGGTTTCCATCCGTGATCTGCAAACCATTTGCGAAACCATGGCGGACCAGGCTCCGATCACCAAGGACCCGGAATTCCTGACCGAGTTCGTGCGCCAGGCCATCGCAAGGACCATCACCAAGCCATACGAGACGGACAGCGGAAAGCTTCATGTATTGACCTTTCAACAGGGTCTGGAAGAACAACTCGCCAAAGGCATCCAGAAAAGCGATCAAGGGACGTTTGTAGCCCTGGAACCGGGATTGGTTCGCCAGCTTGTGCAATCTGTCAACACCGAGATGAAAAAGGTCGTTAATTTGGGCCAGCACCCCGTAATCCTGTGCTCGCCGATGATTCGGCGTCATGTACGTAGGCTGTTAGAACGGTTTTTGCCGGACATTGTGGTGATCAGCCATAATGAGTTGAGAAGCACTGTGGAAATCCAGTCCACCGGAATCATTAAGGTCAGCCATGCAAATTAAAACTTTCAGGGCGCCAACCATAGCAGAGGCGATGAGCCGGGTGAAGAAAGAATTGGGACCCGATGCCATCATTTTGGGCAACAAAAAAGTGGTCCTCAGCCCGGTCGAATCATCTGTAGAGGTTATGGCTGCAGTTGAACGCGACGCCGTCAAAAGCACCGATGAGAACGAAGTCAAACGGGATATGGAGGAAATCAAAAGCTTCCTTTCAATGCTTATTTCCTCCAAGGACTATTTTACCCAGCTGCAAATGAAACAACCTGTGGCGGAAATTTACCACAGCTTGATTATTCGGGGATTGGATGAGAAACAAACCTATCTGATGCTCAAAAAGGTTCTACAGGAGGTTGATGCAGAGGGGGCAAGCAAGCGCCAAATAGTTGAATGCTTTTGCCGCCAACTAATTGGCGCCATCCACTTTAGCAAGCCTTTCCAGCAGTTGCCCAGACGCAAAGGCGGCCCGCCCATTTTCACCTTTTTAGGTCCAACAGGTGTAGGCAAAACAACCACTTTGGCAAAGCTGGCCGCTTATCTCAAGGTCAAACGGCAGTGCAAAACAGGTATCATCTCCATCGACACCTACCGCATTGGAGCAGCCGATCAGCTGCAAACCTACGCCAATATCCTGGGGTCGCCTTTGGCCCTGGCGGTAAACAAAAACGAGTTCGAGCGTGCCAGAGAACGATTCCAACAGCACGATGTGATCCTGGTGGACACCATCGGCAGGAATTTTCTGCGAGGGCAGTACGTGGAGACCATTCAGGACATATTTGCAGAAGCCGAAAATATCGAGCATTTTTTGGTGCTGAGCGCTACGGCCAAAGACGCGGATCTCAAACAAACCATTTTCCATTTTCAACCGATGGATATTCACAGTCTCATTTTCACCAAAATCGATGAAACAATGGATCACGGCTGCATGATCAATCAATTGCTGCGCTTTCCCTATCCATTGTCCTATTTGGCAACGGGACAAAGGGTTCCCGAGGATATTGAATTGGCCACGCATAGACGATTGTTGTCGTTACTTTTTCCGCCAGGAAATGGTTCAACCAGAAAGGAATCTCATGGATCAGGCAGTAGGACTGCGTGAAAGAAAGGATGTAAACCGCCCTCCATCCATTTCCAAACCCTTGAGCTTATTTCACCGGCCGGTTCGTGTAATAGCGGTGAGCAGCGGCAAGGGCGGTGTGGGCAAAAGCACCGTTGTGGTGAATCTGGCGGTCGCTTTCGATCGCCTCGGACAACGAGTGCTTATCATGGATGCAGATCTGGGTCTGGCAAATATCGATATTTTTCTGGGGTTAACCCCCAAAGAGAACATCAGTCATGTGTTAAGCGGCAAAAAACAACTGCGCGAAGTACTCGTCAAGGGTCCCGGCAAAATCCGGGTCATGCCCGCCAGTTCCGGCGTACAAGAGCTCACCCACCTGAGCGACGAACAAAAGCTGGTTTTCCTGGATATGTTGGATGAACTGGAAACCGATATAGACATCCTTCTAATCGATACTGCGGCAGGCATTTCGGACACCGTGCTGTACTTCAACCTGGCGGCCCAGGAAAGAATTATAGTGGTCACTCCGGAGCCGACTTCTCTAACCGATGCCTATGCTCTCATCAAGGTGCTTTACACCCGCAACGGCGAGCGCCATTTTCGTATTCTGAGCAATTCGGCTAAGAACGACAAGGCAGGAAAGGCTATTTTTTCCAAACTCAGCAAAGTGGCCGATCACTTTCTGGACGGCATTTCACTGGATTACCTGGGCACTATTCCCGCAGACCCGCAGGTACCCGAAGCCCTGATGCAGCAGCGGCCTTTCATTGACGTGTTTCCCGATGCTCCTGCCGCTCAAGCTTTCAAATTGTTGGCCGAAAAAATTCGCAAAAGTTCTCCTCAAAATAATTGCGGTAATGTGCGTTTCTTTTGGAAACGCCTTCTGAGAATCTGAAATACGCTCAAGCAATGGAAAACCCATGCTACAGAAATCGCCTTATTCCCCTAACGCCTACTCAAGTCACAAGTCGAGCGGCGAGGTCTATAAAGAAGATAAAGAGCAGTTGATTCTGCAGTACTGCGATTTGGTCAAGTACGCTGCCTTACGTCTTCGAGCCCGATTGCCGAACAGCGTCCAGTTCGATGATCTATTCAATGCCGGGGTGATCGGACTTATGGACGCCATCGATAAATTCGACGTATCACTTGGCATTCAGTTTCAGACTTACGCGAAAATTCGCATCAAAGGAGCCATGCTGGACGAAATCCGCTCCATGGACTGGATACCTCGCTCCTTCAGACAAAAATGCAACGAACTGCAGAAAGCTTATGCAAGCCTTGAACAAAGATTGAGAAGAGAACCGACAGATGAAGAGATGGCAGCCGAACTGGGGCTCTCACTGGATGAGTATTTTCGAGTGTTGGAGGAAAGCCGACCGGTCTCCTTATTGCCGGACGACATCAGCAACCTTGTTCAGGAGGATAATGTCGACCATGCACTTGCCACTGAATCCGCCGAGCTCTTTCAGCAAACCTACAAGCGCGAGCTTAAAGCTCACCTGGGCGACGCCATCGCTTCATTACCCAAAAAGGAACAACTCGTTCTAGCTCTCTATTACTATGAAGAACTTACTATGAAGGAAATCGGCAAGGTATTGGGTTACACGGAGTCCCGTATTTGTCAAATCCACACAAAAGCAGTTGTTAAATTACGCACCCGATTGGCTCGTGTGTTGAGAAAAGAAGATCTGCCGGATGATCTGCAGGTTACGGGCTGCGCCTGTTGAGGACTCAACCGAATTGAGGAACCATACCCCGGGAAGATACAGGGGGTGAATCTAGCAGGTTCTGGTGTCAATGATCTCGAGTGCGATTTCTCGTCATCGCTCCGAAATCTTAAAACTAACTGCAGGTCGGGTTGTCGTTTTAGCTTCTGACTCCCGGATTCTCTCAAATCCGTGAATTTCAAAATTTTTGCCAGATCTTAGGATACAAGCAAATGGCCGGCGACAACAAAAACAAATCACTCGATCAGACCGTGCTCAACGATGAGAGCTTCGGACAACAACCATTTGACGATTGGCCTCCTTTGACTGGCGGATCACCTAAACGGACAGACGACGAGGTCGAACCCGTTCAATCCGGCAACAAAGCACCTCCGGAGCAGCGCCAGACTTTCGATGCTGAAGACTTCTCGAGCTTTGCTGCAGAGCCGCCATCCCTTGATAACGAAGATCCCGAAGATCACAGAGAGACGCAGATTTCTTCGTCAACAATCTCTTTGGAAGGTGCCGAGACAAAGACGGGTGCTCCACGCACATTCAAGCGATTGAAGGCCGCCAAGTCTATTCGAATTGGTCTGGCTGCTGTGCTTTTCATCGCTCTCGTGGGATCGGCAATCGGTTACTGGTACCCAAAATGGCGCAGCCCCGCAGCAAGTACCGGATTTATCAGACACTCGATCATTGTTCCCAGCTATAAGGAGCAACTTAAATTCTTGGTTCTTGCCGATACCCAAGACGCCAAGAGTCTCTTTAATATGGCGTTGACCTTTGAATTTCGTGCCGTAAATTCTCACCAGCAATTTCGCAAAAACAGGCTCGCATTCAAAGATGCCGTCTATCAGTATCTTGCACAGCTCCAATCCGCTGAGAACACCAAACCTTATTGGCAAAAAGTTGTCGGGAAGGACCTGCTCATTAATCTAAGGGCCCGCTTCCCCCAATGTGGCATCGTTTCGGCTCAGGTCACCGATCTGGAAAATCTATAGCGAGGATAACAATACCTTCATGAATTTCATACTGACATGGCTCCTGGAACAACCGCAATTGGTGGCCTTTGTACAGGTTTTCCTGGATTTGATACTGATCATCGTCTTTTTCCTGGTCGTCTTCCGACGTCCAAAAAAAGATGACAGTGATAATGAATTCAGCCAATCGCTGGGAAAAATCCTGGAAGAAACGCAAACGATTGCCCAAGAGTTCGACACCAACCTGAAAGAACGCCGTGAACTGATCAATCAGATCGTTGCAACGCTTGATCACAAGATCCAAGAAGCCAAACAAATGTGCCAAAATCTAGAAAACCTGAAGCAGCAAATTAAGCTGACCGGAACCAGCCGGGTCTCCGCATCCCGCAATCAGGAAAACCAGGCAATTCTCCATTTGGCCCGTAAAGGTCTCAACGCCGCTGCAATAGCAGAGCGCCTGCAAAAACCCTTGGGAGAGGTGGAAATGGTTTTGAGCCTCAAGCGGTTAACAGCCGAACCATGAACACTGAATCTCGAAATGTAGCTTTCTTGATTGCCATTTCGGCAAAATTTTCCGCCTGGCGGGCAAAACCGATCATCTGCAGGGTGGGAGAACAGCGCATGCCCTCATCTATTTTGCCATCGACGCGTCATGTCAGCTGTCATCAAGGCCTTCAACGATAGAACCGGCCCGCTGGCATCTGAATTGCACTGTTCGAAAGCCTAAGGAGATACACGATGCGAATTGGAATATACGGAGCGGCTCTCGCCGCGATCCAGCACGAAAAGAACCTGACGGTGATCGCCAACAACGTCGCCAACGTTAACACACCTGCATTCAAGAAGGACGGGATCCATTTCAGCAACTTTATGGTTCAACGTACCTACACCAAAATGGATCATGGTAATTTGCGGCGAACGGGCAATCCACTTGACGTTGCTTTGGCCGGTGAAGGTTATTTCTGCGTTCAGACAAACGAGGGCATTCTTCACACCAGGGCGGGAAATTGGAGGCTCGACGGCGACCGCAAGTTGGTTACCCAAGAGGGATGGCCGGTTTTGGGCAATGACGGGCAGCCGATCCAATTTGATGAGCCGGAGGATACATCGGAGATCAGAATCGAGCGCGACGGACAAATTTTCGATGGAGAAGACTTGGTCGGCACTCTCAAAATCTCTCGTTTCGGAGAAAACGCCTCTCTACAAAAAACCGCAAACGGCCACTTCAAGCCGGTCCGCGGTGTGGAGCAGCTCATGACCGCCGATCAGTATCAGATTGAGCAGGGAGCGCTGGAAGAATCGAATTTCAACATTGTAGAAGAAATGGCCCACATGATTGAGAGCACACGGATGTTTGAGGCCTATCAAAAAATTCTTCAATCCTGTGACCAGCAAGATTCCCAATTGATAAAATCCCTTGGGAACCTATAGGGAGGATTAAACGCTATGATCCGCAGCTTATGGACGGCAGCAGCAGGCATGGCAGTGCAGCAAATGAACATGGATGTCATTGCCAACAATCTCGCCAATTCCAATACCACCGGCTTCAAACGGAGCCGCGCCAATTTTGAAGATCTCATGTACCAGAACCTCACACCTCCCGGTGCCGAAACCGCCAACGACACCTACACCCTCTCGGGTATTCAGCTGGGAATGGGAGCTAAAACGACTTCAGTACAGAAGATATTCACCCAGGGCAATTTTACCCAAACCGACAATTCCCTCGACCTGGCCATCCAAGGCAGAGGATTTTTTAAAATATTGCGAGGCACAGAAGAAGTCTACACAAGGGCGGGAACTTTCCAAGTCGATCAGGAAGGCTTTGTCTGCGACCTGGAGGGAAATCGGCTGCAGCCTGAAATCAGCATGCCGCAGGAGACAACGGCCATTAACATTGATGCGGGTGGAACCGTGACGGCCGTAGACCAAACCGGAGCCGTTGTGGCTACGCAAACCATCAGCCTGTACGATTTTCCGAATCCTTCCGGCCTGCTCAATCTGGGCAAGAATTACTCTGTTCCAACAGAAGCCTCGGGGGAAGTCCTGGAGGGAGAACCCGGATTGGAAGGGCTCGGCACTTTGCTGCAGGGCTATGTTGAAAGCGCCAACATTAACGTCGTGGAAGAGATGGTCAATATGATTGCGGGGCAGCGAGCCTATGAGGCCAATTCCAAGGTTATCAAGGCTGCCGACGAAATGCTGCAGATTGCCAATAATGTCAAAGCCTAGTTTTTGCACCCCGTTTTCAGCCTCTGTTGTGACGAACAGGCGCATGAGGGTTCCTATGAAGCTTCAAAAGGCCATCAAGGTTATTTGCATGCTCCTGTCGCTGCCGGCACTTTTTGCGCACTTGTCCGAGGCCGGCGAGACAGCCGCTTGCCATGCGATGACGCCGCCGGAAAGGATTGTCATTGCTCCAGAGGTAAAGGTAAGTCAAAAACGCGTCTGTTTGCTGGATTTATGTCAGCCCGGGTCCGTTTCTGCAGCGTGGCAGGACTTGCTGCAGAGAGAAGACCTCGGCGAGGCTCCCTCCGTGGGTGCACAAAAATACATTCTCGCAGAACACTTGCGCACTTACCTTAATCGGTTCTTCAGCAAACAGGGTTGCGATCCTGCACAGATTACAATGGATCTGCCTGATAGGATTGTCATTCAGCGGACATCAGTGCGGTTGCCTGACGAACAAATTGAAGCCATTTACAGAGAGTTTGTGTTGTCCCATAGTCCCTGGGACCCCAGGGACATGGAGATCCGTAGCGTCTATTTTGCGGAAGCTCCGGCATTGCCCGAAGGCAAGATTTCCCATGAAGTCATAGCTGGTCCGGAGGAGCGTTTTTTGGGCAACGTGACTGTCACCATCCAGTTCTTTGTTGACGGGGAAAAAGAGCGCAGTCTGCGGGTTACAGGGAAGGTGGATCTCTACCAGAACGTCGTCCATGCACTAACTCCCCTGAAAAGACATGACATCGTCGAGGAAAAAAACATCGAAATTCAAAGAATCAATGTTGCAGGCGACCCTGAACGTTATACCAGGCAAGCTGAGCAAGTAATCGGAAAGCAGTTGCTCAGAGACGTGGGAATGCACCAGCCGATTGCCCTGAAGGACCTTAATCAGCCTAACGTTGTCAAGCGCGGCGGCGTTGTAACAATAGTCTATGAGAACGGCGGGCTTAAACTCACGGCAAAAGGAGAGGTGAACGGAAATGCGTGCATAGGGGACACGATTCGAGTCACCAACCTGATGACAAAGCGCACAACCGTTTGCATGGTCGTCGACGAAGAGACGGTCCGGTTGCTTCATTGAAGTGTTGGAGAATTGCTCATGATTAAGCTACGTAACAGTTCAGAGAATGGTTTGGCATCGGCGGGCACGGTTCCCTGGTGCATCCATTTGTCGGTACGGCCGGGCGGTAGTGGCTTCTCAAATCGAGAGGATGCCGGATACTCGATGCCGGACAACCGATCCAAAACTTGCCCTGAGCTCATCGAAGGAAACACGTTGTCCTGCAGCGGCACTCAACTCATCCGGCATCCAGAGTCCGGCATCCAGCAGCGGCTACAAATCGGCAGGAAATTTCGCCTCCGTGTACTGGTGTGCTTGCTTTTTTTCCTTTGCGCCGCAATTGCCGGTTGTGCTTCCATGTCAACCGCACCCCCTCCCGCTACCACTGCCATTCAGCCTCCTCCGGAAGCACCGCAGCCTCCGCTCGTCACTGCTTCCCCCAACGCGCCCCCTGCCGCGGCTACGGCGCCTCAGCCGACCGGTTCACTTTGGCACGAGAGCAACGGCTCGCTGTTTGGAGATATTAAAGCAAAAAACATTGGCGACGTCGTCACTATCACTGTTGTCGAACAGTCGACAGGATCCAAGCAGGCTGCCACCAACACGAATCGCAATTCAAATCTTTCGGGGAGCTTCAAGTTCGACGGGGTTACAACAGGCGGCGCAGCAAACGCTGGAGCACTTTCCTTCGGGCCCTATGAAGCCCAGTTTTCCAACAGCTTCAAAGGCAGCGGAACAACCTCAAGAACGGATAGCATGGCCGCCTATATGACGGCTACTGTGGTGGACAGACTCCCCAACGGTAATCTCGTGATTCGGGGCTCGCGCTGGACCAAAGTCAACAACGACATGCAGCAAATTATTCTGGAAGGCGTCATTCGACCGGTGGACGTTACCCGTAACAATACGGTCCTTTCCCAGAATATCGCTGACGCCAAGATTTTTCTAGTGGGTAAAGGCCCCCTGGCCAAACAGCAGAAGCCGGGCTGGCTCGGCCAGATCGTAGACTTCATCTCACCTTTTTAGCGAGGCAGCATGTTGCGAAAACCTCTTTCTCTCATTTTGCTCTTGCTCGTGAGCATTCCAGTACTGCAGCCGGTGGCAAGTGAAGCCGCTCGAATCAAGGACATTGCTTTCTTCATGGGCACTGCTTCAAATCCATTGGTGGGCTATGGCCTGGTTGCGGGATTAAACGGCACTGGAGATAAGGACCGGACTGAATTCACGATAGCTACTCTGGCGAATTTACTGGATAACCAGGGCATCCATGTGGATCCTGATGAGATCAAGGTGAAAAATGTTGCCGCGGTGATGGTGACAGCCAACCTGCCCCCTTTTGTCCGTATCGGCAGCAGACTCGACGTTCAGGTTTCTTCAATCGGTGACGCCAAAGACCTGCAGGGCGGCACACTACTGATGACACCTCTGCGGGGCCCCAACGGTAAAACCTATGCCCTTGCCCAAGGTCCTCTCTCGACGGGCGGTTTCCACATCTCAGGCCAAAGCGGCACCGCGGTTCAAAAAAACTTCCCCACCGTAGGCTACATTAGTGGAGGTGCGTCAGTAGAGCAAGAAGTACACATCGACTTCGCAAGCCATGCATCTCTTGACCTGGTTTTGCGCACACCTGACTTCACCACTGCACACAAAACCGCCGTGCAGATCAATGCGATTCTCGGGGGCAGCTATGCCCAGGCACTGGATGCCGCTTCCGTCAAACTCGATATTCCCCCCCAATACGCGGGCAGAGTCACCGAAATGATTGCCCAAGTGGAAAATGTGGAAGTTGAGCCCGAAACGGTAGCTAAAATAATCATCAATGAGAGAACAGGCACTATCGTTATCGGGGAAAACGTTCGTATCTCACCCGTTGCCGTAGCTCACGGAAATCTGACCGTACAGATTTCAGAAGATCCATACGTGTCGCAGCCTTTGCCCTTCAGTATGGGTGAAACGGCGGTAGTTCCTCGAACGGATATTCAGGTACAGGAAGGTAAGGGGTTTTTGTCGGTGGTCGGAGGTGGTGTCACGATCGGACAACTGGTTCATGGCCTCAATGCCATCGGTGCAACACCCAGAGATCTCATCAGCATTCTGCAATCCATCAAGGCTTCAGGGGCCCTGCAAGCCGAACTTGAGCTTATCTAGCAGAAATCCGTTATGGCCAGAAAAGAAGTCGAACCCGGGAAGCAAAATACAAACGCGTGGATCACTACTTACACCGATCTAATGACACTTTTATTGACCTTCTTTGTTCTGCTTCTGAGTATGTCACAGAGGGAGGAAATTCGAACTCGCAAAGCCCTCAATTCACTGGTTGGGGCATTCGGCTTGCTTCCCGGAGGACGATCACCGATTGGCAAAGCAAAAGGCACCGACATTCGCGATCCCGCACCTCCCCTTGTGTCTAATACGCCTCTCGACTTCGAAATGCTCAGACAATTAACGGTGACAACCGAGTTGGATCCAGCAATACAACTTCTCAGGCAGAAGGAAAAGCTCATTATCCGTATCAATCAAAGGGCGCTCTTCGTACCCGGCTCAAGCGAGCTAACGGCGGAGATTCGCCACTTTCTTACCATCCTGGCTGCACACCTGCAGAGGAGCCGGGATGACATCGAAATACTCGGTCATACCGATCGTTACGAAGCTCCGAAAGAAGAACATTGGGCTGAAAATTCCTGGTTACTATCCTCACAGCGAGCACAGGCCGTACATCACTTCTTCCTGCAACAAGGAATCGATTCCAACCGCTTGAGCGCTCACGGATTCAGTTATTTTCAACCCATAATAGACGACGACGTATTTCCGGAGCTGCGTTACAAAAATCAGCGGGTGGAGATCGTATTGGGAGCCAGCTCAAATATTCCCAAGAGCCTCCTTCGGGACGAGTCCAAGCCGAGCCCCTATCTCAACTACAAGAATTTCCTGTTCGGCACCATCCCTTCACCCCGAAAGCAGGCTGCAAAACCCGATTGATACGATATTGGAGATATGGCGAATGGCGAGGAAAAAAGCAAATCAAGTCACTAAGGGCGGGGGGAGCTCCTGGATGGTCACCTTCTCGGATCTGTCCACGCTCCTCCTGACCTTTTTCGTACTCCTACTCTCCATGTCTTCGCTCGACTCAAAGGCATTCAGAAGTACGTTCCGCAACTTTAACGCATCCACCGGTATCCTTCAATTTAAAGAGCAGGATCGAGTAAACATTTCCAAAGATATGGTCATCCAAGACCTGTGCAAAAGCCTCGAAAGCGTCCACTCGCTTGACATACGAGACATCTCCGAGGGCGATCCGGGGCAAGCCAGCTCAAACAAGGAGTTCAACCTGCTGGTCTCTTCAGGCAGTGGAGTATGGATCAATCGAGGCAAGGAGAAGACTAAGTTTTCTTTCATCTTTTCGGACAAACTGATGTTTGAGAGTGGAAGCAGTATATTAAGCCCCAGAGCTCACGCCATTCTGAAAAAACTGGCTGATTTCATGCACTCCACTGATTACCATGCCTACATTGACGGACACACCGATAATATCCCTATTCATAATGAACAGTTTAGCTCCAACGATCAACTCTCACTGGCGCGAGCCCACGCCGTACTCGATTACCTGTTGACCGAAGGTCAGCTCGGTCCTGAGAAATTGGCCTTGGGAGGCTATGGCAGCTCGCATCCGCTCAGGGAAAACAAGACGCCTGAGGAGAGAGCGATAAACCGCCGGGTGGAGATTATTTTCGAGAAGGCGAACTGACAGGTACCGCCGGTGCGCGGCCACGAAAGCGCTTGCCGGCTTCTAACCGATGCCGGATGCCAGATTGTGGATGCCGGATAAAAAGGATGCTGCTGCATTACAGCGTATTCTGGTATCCGCCACACCGGGTATCCGAATTCAAGGAGGTAACCCATGACTCCGATAACACCGCTTACCGGTGAGACCAAAGCCGGTTCCGAACCGGAATTGAAAAAAAAACGCTTGCGGGAGACTTGTGAGGAGTTTGAATCCATTCTGATGCAGTATCTGCTCAAGTCGATGCGGCAAACGGTGATGAGAGCCGAAGAACCGGAACAGGCACGGGAAATTTACGAAGCCATGTTGGATGAATCTTTGGCAAGAGAAATCAGCAAGAACCAGAGCACAGGACTCGCCGCCATCTTATATAGGCAGCTTCTGCCTGCCCTGAAGGGGGGCTCATCCGAAGGTTCCTCCTAGAGGCCGTCAAAACAATTGATTAAAGAAATTATCAGAACGAGCCGATTATCAATATATATGACCTAGAATTGTAAAACTGTCGACAAGAGGACCTTTTCACGATGGACAATAGGATAGGCGTCTCGGAAGCCATGTCTTCATCCGAACTTTCAGCTTCTCAACATGTCAGAGAGGAAACTGTTGATGCCTGTCTAATTTTGGCCGAGCAGCTAAAGGAACTACTCGACGAAGAGGCATGCGCTCTCCAACGCTTTGACAGTCCCAGACTGCTGCAATTGCTTCCCGTTAAGCAGTATTTGGTCGAGGGGCTGGCAGAAAGGCTTGAGCCGTGGAAAACTGAGGAATCGGCAAGGACTCATGTGTCGGACCATAGCAAGCGTATTCTGTTGAAGAGTCGGCTGGAGGAAATCAACAGGCTGAACCATTCGAACGGAATCTTCATCAGCGGAACGCTATCTTTCTATCAGGACTTCTTTCACTCTCTGTGTCCATCGAGTTATGCCCCCGAGGGAAGGCAATCATCGGGCTCTAAATTTAAACCTCCCAAGGGGCTTACGTTCAGGAAGGAGATCTAGAATGGGAAGCATGCTGAGTCTTAGCCTGGAAGTGGCCAAAAACACCCTCTTGAACAGCGGGGTGGCTATTGAAACAGTATCGCACAATATAGCAAATGCGGACAACAAGACCTACGCCCGCCAGAAGGTGTTGTTCAGCACCAACACGTCCCTTGAGATCAGAGCAGGGTGGTTGGGCACCGGAGCCCACGTGGCGGGCATTATCCAACAGCGGGATCAGCTCATAGAGCAGCGGCTATTGGGCAGCACATCCAGAGAATCCGGCTATAAAACCCTTGAATCCCACTTTTCGTCGATAGAAACCCTCATGTTTGACGATGGAGAACAGGGCATTTCCAAGGCCCTGGGGGAATTCTGGAGCGCATGGGAAAGGCTCAGTCAGAATCCCGGCGGCCTTTCGGAACAAACCCTGGTTTATGAGCACAGCCGGAACCTGACCAACGCCATTCAGCAGTCATACGGCAACGTCGTTGATTACGCCTCCGGCGTTGAAGTGCAAATGGACAACAAGACCGAGGAAGTGAACAGTCTGCTCACGCGAATTGCAGATAGCAACCTGGAGATCAGAAAATACGAGATCGGCGGCGAGCCCGCCAACGACCTCCGGGACATACGTTACCAAGATCTCAAGAAGCTTGCGGAGCTCGTTCCCATAAGCTGGCAGGAGGACGATACCGGCTCCCTCACCATCTCGATTGATACGGTTGACGCCGGCGGCGCCCTTACAACGGTTAACCTGGTTGAGGGAAGACATGCCGGTTACCTCAAAATTGCAAACGATGCCGATGATAACGCTCAGATCATCGTTGGCTTTAAAATAGACTACGAGAACGATCCGGTCTTCACCGAAAATGCATTGGCCGATTTCAGCGAGCTGGGTGGAGGAGAACTGCCGGCGCTGAAGGAGATTTTCGACAAATTCGGCGTTCGGGCGACAGATTTTAACACCGTCCTGGCGGATCCTCAGAATCCTGATCTGAGTTATCTGGATCGATTGAATTTATTCACATACAACCTCATCACGGAAGTGAACACCGCTTATGGTGACGCGACTGAATTTGTGTTCAGTGAAGTAGCTCCCGTTGCCGACTTTTCGGCCGATCAAATCGCGATCGACGCCGCCTTTACCGTTGGCCAGATCGACTCCAGCAGCGCACTCGACATCGTAGACGTTCAAAACAACGTGCTTGCAGGATTGGGCAATGCTTCGCTCAATGAATACCTGGCTGATATTCAACAGCGATTAGGCCTCGATTTGCAAAATTCATCCTCTCGGAGTGACTTTCACGAGGCGCTTCGCACGCAGCTGGAAGCCCAACAGCAGTCGGTATCCGGTGTATCCATTGACGAAGAGATGGTGGAATTATTGAAATATCAGCAGGTTTACCAGGCAGCGGCAAAAATCATTGAACGAACTGCGGAAATGCTCAGAATCGTTACTGAAATGGTGTAGAGAAAGGGGCCGATCATGCGAGTGACATTTGCCACATCCTACGATAAGATGGTCCAAAATCTTAATAGCAAATTGGAAAGCGTGGATCGCCTCACCACTATGGTGGCTTCGGGCAAACGCCTTTTGAGTGCGCAGGACGACCCTTTTGCCTGGTCCCAGGCTCTGAACATGAAGCAAGGCCTTAGGGAGCTGGACGCATTCAGCACCAATCTGGATTTTGCCGTTAATTGGAATGAAACTACCGAGGTTGCACTGGGCAGCCTGTCCGACCTGCTGATACGTGCTCAAGAGCTCGCCGTCGGATCAATCAAGGTTTTTTCAACTGAGGAACAAACGGCACACGCCGCCGAATTGGAACAGATCTTTCAAGAGGCTTTAGCAATTGCCGATACCCAATATGGTGATTTGTATGTTTTCAGTGGGTGGTATGAAGATGACGGCTTGGGCAATATGGTTCTTGGCGCTTCCAAGCCACCCTTTGTTGAAGATGATCAGAGTGCCGACTATCTGAATTACCAGGGAACAACTGGCAGCCTTGAAGTTCGAACCGGCAAGTCATCTCGCCAGACGGTCAACTTGAACGGCGACAGCGTTTTCTCTGTAACCGACTCTTCGACAGGTACCACCACCAACATATTGAAGATCTTGGCGGGCTTGCGAGACTCTGTCAGCGATTCGATAACCAGCGGAGATGTTAAACCCATCCAAGACTCCCTGCAGCTCGTAGAAGCCGCCCAACAGCAAATCACCAGCCAACAAGCGCTGGTAGGCACGCGTCTTACCAGCCTGGAGAGGCAGCAGCAGGCACTGGCAAACCTGACGCTCAGTCACCAGGGAGACCTCGCTGAGATTACCGAAGCGGACTATTTGGAGGTTGTCACCCAACTTCAGCAGAAACAGACTGCGTTTGAGGCGGCACTTCGGGTGACTTCCATGCTCAACGACTTGAACCTGCTAAATTTTCTATGAAAACAGGTTAAGGCTTCGGGGTGTATGCAGCCGGACAACCTTGAACACCGATCCTTGAAGACTTTTTCGATTCTCGTTCCCACTCTCCAGCGTGGGAACGCCTACCCGGAAGAAACCTTTATTCGGCTCTGGCAAACGTTCCCCATCCTGCAGTTGCCCCTGTCGCGAGATGTCAGACTGATCAGGTACCACAGTTTGCTAAAATTCGAAATTCGCAATCCGATATTTGGTGATCTTCGAGAGATGTTTCGGGATATGAGAAGGCGGAATTCGACGAAAGGCTTGGACCTTCCCGGACCTGTTTAATTGCATTCCGGGAAGATTGCTTTGAGGTTAGGGGAAGATCTCATAACGGCTACAATAACTCATCGAGCATTTTGCCGGCAATCTTTTCGGGGTCAATTTCATACAGGTTATTCTGGACCAGGTTTCGCAACTGGTCGACTCGTTCGGCGCGTATCTCACCGCGTTCCATGACGACCTTCTTCAACTGGCTCATCTCTTGATACCCTTTTGATAACTGCACTCGATCTGCACCGGTCGAAGCTTCCTGGGAGGTTGTTTTTTCTTCTCCTCTCAACTGCCGTTGCTGCTCCTGGGCTTTCTGCAATGACTGATTACTATAAGCGCCAACTTTTTTGATGTCCATGACCTAACCCCTAAAGTTATGCAGTAATAAAGAAATATTCTTGAACAGTTGCCCATCATTAGTCATTGAGATTATCCGTCTTGCTGCTCTCACTCCCGCGCGGATACGCCTGCTCAAGCGCTTGATGGGCCACCTGCTCCATTATGCTCCGCCGCCTTCCTTCATCTGAAATGCTCACTCTTTCATCGGGCGTCGTGGGATGTCCAGCTTCCAGCTTGCGCGATAGTTTGGAGCGTTGCAGCTGATTACTATATGTTCTGAGAACATTTTCTATGCGGTTATCAGTAATCACCATAGCAACTTATCCTTTTTATTTTTACTATCGGATTATGGCATGGAGAACTTTAGAAAATAATTCAGAGCGCGTCGTTTTTTTTCGTTATGGGTGGAACCGAATTTGCATATTTTCCGAACCGAGCTCCAGCCATTGACTGGCTATACAACTGATTTTGCGTGTTTGATGCAGGAGGAAAATTGATGAAGCTCAGAGGGCTGCCGCAGGCGGGGAGCATAAGGACCCTGTTAGCTCGCACCGCGCCAGGAAACGACTCCGGATCTGAATTTTCCCTGGAGCTCGACCGTCAAGAAAACCCTCAACAGGTCGTCAGAAATCCTGCGGTTGCATTGCAGGGAGAGGCTTCTCTTGCACCTCCCTCACATTCCTCAGGTGAAAAAAGACTCATTCGCCTGGGGGCGATCACTCCAAAAACCCCTACGGTATCGCATCTTCTCATTCGCAACCCTGATTACCAAAAACGCTGCTGGGAGCTCATCTACGCAGCACAGAACAAAGACAAGCCGTACAAAGAGATCCCTTTCGGAAAGACAATTTACTTCGATCCGGCAAAAGAAGAAATCCTCTGGGATGACAAAGAAGCAGCCAGAAACGCCGCACTAGCGTCGCATAGCTATCGTTCTATTTCTGACATCAAAGCCGCTAAACCCGTTCCAGGTAAGAATCCGATGGCCGGCAATATAGCCGAGCCCACTGCAGATGGTATAAGTAATCGACCGGCAACGGTATCTTGTTCTGAAAAAACCTGCGTTTCACCCGATGGCCCGCAGTCATTGGGGAAGGTGCTCGTAAAAAAAGTCAGACATTATATTGGAACCCCGTACAAGCGTCTGAATTGCTTCGAACTGGTGGTTGAAGGGTTAAGAAAGATGGGGATACAATACGGTGGCAAAGATGGTCTGCAACAGCGTCTTATTCGAAGAGCCAGGGAGGAGCGACTGCCGGCTAATGCCTACCTCACAGGGGACGGTCTGATAGAAGCATCCGGCAGCTCCATCTACACAAAAAGCTTCACGGGACTGCGCCAACCCGAACAGAAGGCAGAGGAAATATGGCATGACATCGAGTTGCTGCTCGAATCAGGCATGATGATCTCCTTTTCCGCCGGTCGTCGAGGCCACACGGGCATTGTCGCACGCCATGAAGACGAATGGACATTCATCAACTCCGGATATATGGACAATGATATTCATTCGGCGACCAGGCGAAAAAGGGTGGGCGAGGAGAATCTCAAGCAAGAGATTTCAAACTGGCTGCGACTGGCGTATGTTGGGCGCAAGCCTTTGAGGATCAATTTGGGGCGACTCGACACAAGTAAAGTAGCCGCCTACCAAGGGGAATCTGATCGAGCAGAGCTTCCCGTGGACTTATAGGCATTCGGCGGCTTTCTGTTCTCCACGATGGGAATGACAGAGGCTCCAACACCGGCAAATAACCTCCGAATAAAAGCTGTAGAAGCCTTTGGGGCCATTCGACCGGAACAGGTGGTATGAACTGCTTTCAGTGCACACATTTCAGAATCACGTGGAACCGTCGTTTTCCTTACTGTTGCCGCGCGTGGGGTATCCAGAGCAGACAATATCCCCATCTGTTGGTACACACGTGTTCCGGCCACTCCTGTCAGCTCTTTAATTCCAAGGCAGCGAGCCACTCCAAAAGAAAAGACTCAAAGGAGGATAAGAGCACTTCTACAAAAATTGACAAGCGTGTTTAAAGACCGATGTTTGCGAGAAATTCGTAAAGTTTTTAAACAAAAAAGCCGATTATTTCAACAGCACGATAAACTCTTGAGAAGAGACTCGGATGGATTGTGGATGTCGGGAGAGAGAAAAAAGTAACTGATATAATATAGATTTTGATTGATCCGTTGCCTTGTCGACAACCGCATTGGTCTTTTTGAGGCGACTTGTAGGACGGAATAGAAACATCTGTTGAGACGTATATGCATGATTGATCAGGAAAAGGAGACTTCTATGGCTGAACCGGCAAGAATTCAGGATGTATTCGCGGGATCCATGGCCCACAAGGGCGGAAAATATTTGACCTTCAGTCTGTCAAATGAAGAATATGGAGTTGGCATCTTAAAGGTTAAAGAAATAATCGGCATGATGGCCATCACTTCTGTCCCCCAGACTCCGCGTTTTGTCAAGGGGGTGATCAACCTCAGGGGCAAGGTTATCCCCGTCATTGACCTAAGACGTAAGTTTGGAATGGAGTCCGCAGATTATACGGAACGAACCTGTATCATCGTTGTAGAGATTGCAGCCGAACACGGCTCAGTCTTGATGGGAATCGTTGTTGACTCAGTCTCTGAGGTTATTCACCTAAAAAGCGAAGACATCGAAGAGACTCCAACTTTCGGTACCAGACTCAACGTGGAGTACATCCTCGGAATGGCAAAAACCAGCGACGGCGTGAAAATTTTGCTCGACATCGACCGTGTCCTCTCTTCACAGGAGCTCTCCCTGTTAGACAAGGCTGTCTAGTAATCGGGCAGCGCGATTGCAGCTCAAGATAACAACGAGCTCCTGGCGCCTGTTCATGAAATCCAATGCGGAATGCTGATCTTCGGGGGTATTCACGCGGCACAGGCGCCTGCGTTGCGGTGGCGCTTGTGCGCTGCGAGTCGATATTCGGATTTCTGCTCCGGCTTAGCCGGGCCAGGCCTTTTTCAGGCTGAAGCCTGCACTTCGAGCACCGATGGGCCCTATGATTCCTGAAGTGCCGGCTTTAGCCGGACGGATTCACCCCATTGACCTCGGCAAGAACGCCTGCGGGCAAGGTCAAAATCCGAAGTCTGCGAGCAGTGCATCCACATCATCCTGGGAATGCAGAGATTCTGTCTTGCCATTGTGCGCTGGTCCGTAAAGCTCTTCTTTCAGGTCGCCTTTGCCCAAGTCTGCTTTGAGCCCGAATACGCGAATCACGTTGACCAGCTTCAGTTCCAAATCTTTGAGCAGAGTCATGATTTTCATAATGATCTGGCCTGTCAGGTCCTGGTAATCCTGCGCCGTCAACACCGTGATCAAATCTACGTGCGTCTGCAGCAAAGAAGCATTAAGATCGTCGGAAATGTTTAGTCCTCTGGCTAACTTTGTCTGGGCCTGTTCGCCAATGGCCTGCAATTCCCCCAGGAGCTCACGCACTTGAGCGAGTCTGGTTTGGTCCTCGCTATTTCTCTTCTGCATGGCTTCCACGTGATCAAGAGTGGTGTTCGCAGCCTTCTCGGTAAGCTCCAAGATATGTTCCAGTCGATTTCCGGAATCGGGCAGTTTGTTTTCCACCATCTCCCGCAGGGTGGGGTCGAGAGTGTCCATGAAATGCTTGAGGGAGTTGTGAAGCTCCCTTGCCATCAAACCAATTTCATTGTAAAGGCCCGCTTGATCGTGTTGTTCAGCAAGATGCAGCAAAATTTCCTGGGAGCGGTTCATGTCTCCTGAGGACATGGCATGCATAAACTCTCTTATCGTGTCCAGTACTTTCCCCGTTCGATCACCACAATCGGGGAACTCGTAGTCCAGCAGTGCCGTGGGATCCTTGGGCGACAAGAGATGCTCAACCTGTTTTAGATTTTGCGGCGTGGCCTCAAAGCGCAGTTGAAAAGTTGCTCCGTCGGGATCGGCCTCATCGACGGAGAGTTCGCCGCCAATACCCGTTACCAGGTGGCGAAGGCGGGAAAAGTCTTGAGCATGTCCATCATTGATCGCTACCTGTCCCTCGTTTTCAGCAGCCTCTTCCATGTCAAGAATGCTTTGCACCCCCTTCAGGTCGATTCCGTCACCACCGTTGTTTGCAGCATGCTCCATCTCTTCGAGCAAACTGCGCAGGGCAAGTTTGAAAATCTGCGCGGCTTGCTGATCGGCGGTGTCATCAATACTTTGCTTCAGGCAATTTTCCAGAGAAAGTGCAACCTCTTCGACTTCCTTCATTTCCAACATCGCCGCCGTCGCGTGAAATCCTCTTAGATCCTGGCAAATAGATTCAAGAACTGCTGAGGATGCATCGTCATTGGAAGCCGGCATCTTTTCCTCAACCCCTCGCAAAATTCGAACAAGCTCTTCCCAATCTTCAAGCTGAACCATTGGCGCCACTCCGTATTTCTCGATATCTTGTAACAATACCTTTGACATCGAGGATCAATGTCACCTTTCCATCGCCAAGAATGGAACCTCCAGAAACTCCCAAAATGCGATTCAGAGAGGATCCCAGACTTTTGATCACCACTTCCTGTCGTCCAACAATTTCATCGGCAAGCAAACAGTAAAAGCGACCGTCTTCATTAACCACCAACAGCAAGGCTTCCCAGGGATCTCTGCATCTGGGTTCGACGTCAAAGATCTGATGCAGTCGGATCAGCGGCATCAAGTTGTTGCGCACCTTGATGAGCTCTCCTTTGCCCTGAACCGTCATATAGGATTCCTTGCCAGGTCTGAGAGATTCTTGTAAAGCAATGGTGGGAACGACGTAGCGTTCCTCGCCAACCCGGATGATCATTCCATCGATGATGGCCATAGTAAGGGGAAATTTAAACTGGAAATGGGTGCCCTGGCCGGCAACGGTGAAAATCTCCATCTTACCTCTGAGGTGCTCCACACATTTTTTCACCACATCCATTCCGACTCCGCGCCCGGACACCTCCGTGATCACTTCTCTAGTCGAAAAGCCGGGATGAAAAATGAGCTCATAGATTGATTTCTCATCCAGTTGCTCACCCGCCGCTACAACACCTCGTCTGACTGCCGTGTTCAGGATGGCTTCCGAGTCCAGCCCACGGCCGTCATCTTTTATGTCGATGACAATGTTGCCACCTTTTTGCTCTGCTCCGATCAGGATTCTCCCTTGTCGATTCTTACCGGCCACTTGCCTTTCCTCCGGCAGCTCAATCCCATGATCTATGGAATTGCGAATCATGTGAACAAGCGGATCATAAATCTCCTCCACCATGTTCCGGTCTATTTCCGTCTCCTCCCCTCGCATTTCCAAAAAGACCTCTTTCCCTGATTTTCGGGAAAGATCGCGTACCAAACGCGTCACCTTCTGAAAGGTGCTTTTGATCGGCACCATACGCATCGACATGGCGATGCGCTGCATCTCATTGGTGATACGACGAAGCTGAATGCTGTCCTTCTGCAATTTCTGATTTTTGATGCCCTGCAGCTCCGGATTTTGCAGTACCATGGATTGGGCAATGACCAGCTCACCCACCATGTCCACCAGGTTATCAAGTTTTTGTGTGTCGATCCGCACCGAAGCGGCGCTTTCTTTCATCCGCCGGGGCTTCTCAGGATCGCCTCCGAGATTTGCAGCGACGCATGCATCAAGCTTTCTGTCTTCGCCTGCAAAGCTGGCGGCGGTTGTTTCCTCATGGCTTCCTTCGCCGGCTTCTTCATCCGAGCCGCGGTTCGAATCTATTTCTCCTCGATGAATTGCAGATTCTCCCCGTTGAACCTTCTCCAGTCTTTCACAAAATGCTTTTACAATATTTGCCGAAGTCTGCACCGGAACGTTCTCGTGCAATGCTCTCTGCACATCATCCAGTAATTTTTTTAATATGTCGACGGCCTCCAGAACGACATCGACGATCTGCTCGGTAATCTGCAATTTTCCTGAACGGGCCTCATCCAACAGATTTTCTGCATGATGAGTCAGCTTATGAACATCTTGCAGGTTTAAGAACCCGGACACTCCCTTTATGCTGTGAAAAGGCCTGAAAATAGCACTGATTGCTTCCATATCTTCAGGATTTGACTCCAGCGCGAGCAGATTCATTTCGATGGAAGACAGATGGTCCCTGCCCTCCTGAAGAAAATCCCCGACCAGCTCGGGATCCAGGATTTCTATCATCTCAGGTCCGGAGACTTCGACCTTAGACATGCTCTCCCAATCTTCCTCCGATTCTTCAGAAACCGCATCAGGGAAAGACGGTGCCGCCCATCCATCACAATTTCCCTCGCCGAGCGCCGTCATCATTTGGCGAATCTCCCGCCAATCAGAGTCACGATCCAACGATTCCTCCAGAATGATGCGGTTGAAGAGCTTTTTTAACTGCCCGATATTCTGCACCTGCCGGTCGGGTAGCGAGCCATCCAGTTCCAGGCTGTCCAACATGTTGAGGCACTCTCCCATACCAATGAGATCCTCATGGCCGCTGATGACGCCATTAACCAGTTTATCCAGGATTTCCTGCATTACCTTGGGTTCCTTTTCATGAATCAGGAATAATCTTGGCAAGCTTTTCGCCCAATGTTGCCGCGGTAAAAGGCTTAACAATGTAGTTACTGACCCTTGCTTTTACTGCTTCAACCACATTTTCTTTTTGCGATTCGGCAGTTATCATCAAAAATGGAGTGTCTTTCAACTCACTGTCGGCCCGTACATACTTGAGGAGCTCCAAGCCTGTCATCTTGGGCATGTTCCAATCCGACACAATCACGTCCACTTTCTGTGCCTTCAAAAGGTTCACTGCGGCTGAGCCATCCTCCGCCTCCAGAATATTTTTGAACTCAAGATCGCGCAGGATGTTTTTCACAATACGCCGCATCGTTGAAAAATCATCGACCACCAGAGCGGTAAGATCTTTGTATGCCACGACTTCACTCCTTCTTTCTGCTGTATCGCTTCATAATCATCCAGGCCATACTTATGGTCTCAGTGATCCATCATTCACGGGACCGGAAGAGAGTACCTGAAAGATGGTCAGCGGAATATCCTTGAGCGGAACGACCACCTCTGCCCCACCCTGCCGAATCGCTTCCTTGGGCATCCCGAATACGACGCAGCTCGCTTCATCCTGAGCCATGGTACGGGCTCCTGCCTCACGCATTTTGAGCATACCGGCTGCGCCGTCTCTTCCCATACCCGTCATGATCACCCCTAATGCATTGGCACCCGCATATTTGGCCACCGAGTTGAACAGCACATCAACCGAAGGTCGCTGATGGCAAACCAGTGGCCCGTTTTTCACTTCCACGTAATAGCGAGCCCCGCTTCGTGCCAGAAGCATATGGTAGTTTCCGGGAGCTATCAGAGCGAGACCCGGTAGCACCGCATCTCCATCTTTCGCTTCCCGCACTTCTATTTTGCACAGAGTATTGAGCCGATCTGCAAATGCCTTGGTGAAATTTGGCGGCATATGCTGGACGACGATGATGCCGGGGCTGCTGGGCGGCATTTCCGTTAATACGCTTTTTAATGCCTCAGTCCCCCCCGTCGAGGCTCCCATTGCAACGATCTTATGGGAAGTGCATTTCAAGGCAGTCGGGCTCATGGCGGAGAACGCCGAACACGTCGAAGAGCCCCGTTCTGCAGCAACCGAGCGGAGCACGCGCGCCTGCGCAGCAGCCCTTATCTTGTCAGCCAGCTGGATGCTCATGTCCCCCACCGAATACGAGCCACCCGGCTTTGCAAGCACTTCTACAGCCCCGCATTCGATCGCTTCCAGAGCCAATTCGCTGTTCTTCTGCGTCAAAGAACTGACAATAATGGTAGGAATGGGGTAGTATTTCATTAATTTGCGCAAAAAACTCAGCCCGTCCATGCGTGGCATTTCGATGTCCAGGGTGACCACATCCGGCTGCAACCGCACAATTTTATCTCGCGCAACATAAGGGTCCGGCGCCGCACCTACGACCTCTATATCCTCGCATTTAGACAATTCCTGCGTAAAGATTTTCCTGACAATCGCGGAGTCGTCCACAATCAGCACTCTAATCGGCTTGCTCATTTGTCTTATCTCGTTACCCTGGTAATGTTCCTGGTAATCGGCGCAACCTTGCCGGAGCCGAGTCAAATAGAAGATGATTCCAAGGTGAGAATAACCGCGCCTACCTGGTCTCCAAAATACGATATGGGCATCGCGTCACCGTCGGGCGCATCATGACTGCCTTCAAGGTATCGCATCGACGGAATTCCCAGTTGCCAATCTCCATTTTCCAGCACTGTCATGTAACTGCCTCCGATCATGTTGGCCATTTCTTTCACCACGTCTTCGATGTCATAAGGTGCAACCTCATTTTCATCGACGCCCAGAAAGTTGGCAGCAGCCACTCTGGCGAAGGGCTCGGTCATGAGCAAGTTGATATGGATTTTTTGCAAATCCCGAGCCAAACTAATTGATGACTCCAGGCTATAGTGCGTCGCCGCGGATTCATGTTCAAAGTCCACCGACATGAAAAACATCGTTTCCAACAACTCAGAAATCACGCCCTTCATCTTCGTGTGCCATTGCGTTGTCATCGGTCTCTCCCAAAACTTGGAGCAAAAGACTGCGTATCTCCTCCGGGCGAAACGGCTTTCGAATATAACCTTTGGCGCCCAGAGCCAGGGCCTCTTGCAGGCGGTCCGGATTGGACTCCGTAGTGACGAGAATAACCGGAAGATCTCGCCAGGTCTCTTCTTGCCTGAGGGCCTTTAGCAAACCAAAACCATCCATTACCGGCATGTGGATATCAGACAAGATGAGATCAACCCAATGGTTTTTCAGAACCTCCAAGGCCTCCTGACCATTGCTCGCCTCATAACATTCTTTCACCTTGAAGCCGGAAAGACTCAAGACCTTTCGAACCACTTTACGCAGCGAAGCGGAATCATCCACAAGCAAAATATTGTATGCCATGCGAGCCTCGATCTTTTTGCTATTATCGCATTTCCAATTCGGTCCCACCCGAGATTTTCAATAACACTCTTCCACTGGCAATCTCCAGACGCACCGTTCGGTTGACCGTGCCACCCACCTCTTCAGCGGCAACCATTACATTGTTTTTCCAAAAAATCTTTCGCAAGGCCAGATAGTTGCGTTTACCGATATTGAAAACTCCCTTTTCATCCAAGATCTGCGCTCCCCCAACCACTCTGACTATGATATTGCTCTTCTTCGCTCCCAATTGATAGCTGCACTTGAACAACATGGGTATGCCGGTATCCGCAAACATGGCGGGAATGTCTTTAGCCTTCTTTGCATCCAGACTCGAGTCGGGGAGCATGTAGTGTAGCATGCCGCCCACCTTTACGACCGGATCATGGATGACCACAGCAATACAAGAACCCAACGAATAGGTGACCAGGACATCGTCGACCCGATCGCTGACCGCCATATCCGCAACACCGATAACCCTTCTCATGTGCATTCAATCTTCACTTTTGCAGAGATCGTCAACAGGCGTTCTTATAGACGGCCGGGCACACATAGGTAAGAGGATGCCTCAAACCCATGAGGCTCTCAGAGTGTCCAACGAAAAGATATCCTCCGGGACTGAGATAGCCAGCCATTTTCTGAACCAGATTTTCCTGTGTCGCTTTGTCGAAATAAATCATCACATTACGACAGAATATATAGTCGAAAGGCCCCTTGAACGGGTAAGGGTCTTTCAGGTTTAGACGGCGGTAGCTCACTATACGCTTCAAAGCCGGCGCCACTTCAAATTCCTGCGCTCCGTTTCGCTGGGAATGCGGCAAGAAATAGCGTTTTCTTAAGGCCTCGGGAACCTTTTCAGTTTTCTCTCTGGAGTATATTCCCCGCGCGGCCACGGTGAGCGCACGAGTAGAGATATCCGTAGCCAAAATGCGAAAATCGCATTCCGACAGCTGCTCATCCAGGTGAGGCAACACGAACATGGCCAGGCTATAAGGTTCCTCACCCGTGGAGCAACCTGCGCTCCAAATCCGAAGCCGATGGTCCCTCCGCTTTTTCTTCTCTGCCAATAATTTCGGCAAGAGCTGGCCAAAAATCTCAAAGTGCTGGATTTCTCTGAAAAAATAGGTGAGGTTGGTGGAGATGCAGTCCAGAAACTGGATCAGCTCATCGTTGTTTTGTTCCGCGGTAAGAAATTGAAAATAGCTTTCATAATTTGGAAAATTGGTGGCGCGCAGGCGCTTGTTCAGACGGGCCTGCAAAAGAGCTCTTTTGCCCTCGTGTAAATTGATCCCGCATTCTTGATAGACGAGGTCACTAAATTTCTGAAACAGTCGATCTGATAAATCTATGTTGCTGATCATTGCGTTCCGATACTTGAATGAGTTGTCCTCTCCAAAAAGCGTCGTGAATACACTTGGAGCCTGCCTGAAAGATGCTTCACCCCGTCCTTCATAAGTAGACGAATTCGGAGAGGGCCGGTATCCTGGATACCAGATTTCATAGACCTGACGATAAAAGCTATACTTGCAGGCTCCAGACACACTCCCGGGGTTTTGCCCTGAAAAAGCGCAAACGCTCTCTCATTCCTCCAATCGGCATTTGAATACTTTTACTTTAAGAAATTGCTTCTCCCTGTCGCGGCAAAATACCGAGAGGTTACGCAGGTGTCGTCAGGAAATGCAAATTCACACACAATAGATCCGATACTGGTCTAATCCTTAGGCAGGCTTTTGATTGGGTGGGGAGGGTAGGTTCAAAGGACCCTTGTGTCCTTAACGTACTCGGCCGTCGTCAAAGGGCCCCATGCGCGGCCTGGCATCAAGGTCAATGAAAAGGTTCTGTAACATGTTCAGCGAGGCAGCTTCTTTATCTTGCTCTTGCCGTCTCGAATCTTCCACTTGAGCCCGGGTCGGCCCAGCCTGATATTGAATATAGTCATTCGAGCTCGCCGGTCCTGATTGCTCGAATGCTTGCTCGCCGGAGGAGCTATCCGACGCACTGTCCTCAGATCCCGTTCCATAGCTGACAGAATCATTCGTTTCCTCCAGCCAGGCCAGCAGAGTTTGCCCGACATAACTGGCACTCACCTCAGTTACCCCCAAAGTCGTGCAAAACCACACTGCACAAATTATAATTATAAATTTTGAGCTCTTAATTTTGAATTCCATGGATTCGCACTCTTGGCCAAGCCGGTGGTGTTGTTCGCAATAACCATTTTCTTCAAAACTGGCAGAAAATATTTGAAAATCGAATATCGAACAGGGAATCTGGAACCGCGGAAGTGATGGGAACATAACTTGTGTAAACGGAGGCTTCGCGCCTTCGCACGCCGTAGTGGCGCACTATCTGAAAGTCACATCCGCTTCAGCCACGCAGGCGGGAGCCGCCTGGCACATTCCGGTTTGTCGGGGAGCGCTACGCGCACCCTAACCTACAATGTTCTCAGTGTCCTCGCATCCCCGCATCCTGCCCGCGGCATCAAGTGTGGATAACCGTCAGCCCGATCAGATGTAGTCCCCTCTTTTCCATTTCACGGATTCCACATATGCCAACACGCTCAGTTCATCGCTAAGCCCCTTCAGGGCGCCCTGGTCCGCCAGTTCTCCGATAGTGGCGGTTAAATTCTCCGCTTCCGTTGAAAGTGAAGAAATCACATCTTCCAGGGTCTTCAGGGGAACATTCTGTTGTTCAAGCACCTGCACGATGTTATCCAGTCTGCTGCTGAGCTGGCTCACAGCCGATCCCGTTTCAGACAAATTATTCTGTGGCTCTTCAATCCCGAGCAATAAGGCTGTCGGCAAAGTCTCCATCAGCTTTCCCGTGGCCGGCTCACCACTGGAATCAACCATCGTTCTATTCGCCTGTAAATCCAGCTCACCCGCCAGGAACTTCTTGAAGTTCTCGGATTTCACCGAGGTCTTATCTCTTGACTCGGGCTCACTTCGTTGAACATGGTCCTTCGGGGAAATTTCGTCGATTTTCATGGGGTACCTCCGTTGTTATCTTAAACTATGACCATCCGTTTCAGAGTGATCGAAGTTTAAGCAAACATCATTCCAAACTTGAAGGTATTCCCTCGTCCTCATCAGAAGCCGACAGAGCAACAATTTGCAGGAAAAATACGAAATAATGCTCTCAGGAAGCCCATGGAAAAAAGGAAAGAAATTCCACCTCGCGGGCAAAAACTGCTTGATCCAGAGTCACTTCGAAGCCAACGGCACTTCCAGAACCGCCAGAGTTTCCCGTTCATCCCGCCGCAATGTTACCTCGACCCCATACGGACAGAGCAGCGCTCGAACGGAATAGAGCCCGAAACCTGAATGTTTAGGGGCATTGTCTGTGCTCAACTTTTCAGGCCAATTTACGTAGAACAGCTCGAAAAATGCCTCTTGTTCCTGATTCGGATTGTACCCGCAGCCGGAATCCCGAAAAATTACCCAGACCCGGTCTCCATCTTTTCTGGATTCAATTACTACCTTCTTCTGTTCGGCTTCACGCACAGCGTTCAACGCGTTCTGTAAGAGATGCATCAGGGCAGGAATCAGTTTGCTTCCGGGGATGGGAATGAGAGGAACATCCTTTGCCAAGTGCAATTCGATACACACTTCGTATTTCACAAACCGATCGCAACGGCAAAGGTCGACCAGCCTGCCGAGCACCAGTTTTAAATCCACTTTGGGTTGATGACGCACCATATCCTGAACTAATCTGAAATCATGCACCATATTGGTCAAGGTGGAAACTTGCTGGGACAATTGTTGCAGTCGTTGCAGCTGGTTAAGGCTAATATTCTGCAGTTCCTCGGATTGGCATGACGTTTCAATCTCGATCAGTCGATTCAGCTCCTGGTGGTTCCTGCCGACCCTTTCCACCAGCAAGGATATGTTATGCAGGGGACCATTAATATTGTGAACAAAGCCGCCGAGCATCGTCCCGAACTGGCTGAGCAGGTCTTTCTCAAATAAAGCTTCAAGGAGATTTTCATGGCTGGTCATCGGTTTTTCACTTTTACCACATCAACCGCATTGATTGCCGATCGATTTGGACACGGATGTACACGAAGGCTCCATCCTGCGCTCCCACGAAAGAGTGTGGGAACAAGTTAAGCATTTTACTGAATTGCTTCAGTTTGGCAGTCAGTGCAGAGTCCTCAACGAGCATGGCGAGGAGAGTTACAATCCGGTGTCAGGTGCGTGTTTGAGTACGGCGTTTTTGCTTTCGGTCCAGGTCAAAGATAGTCCTTAACAGGGACTCGCGGTCTTCTTCGTTGATTTCTATGAATTGCACGCCCACATCATACCTTACTTCCCCCGTCTCGGTCACTTGTTCATCGACCCTTTGCACCTTTCCTATGGCATAGAGTGAAAACGAATTCCCATATTCTGCAACGACGCAAAGATCAAGCAATGCTCCTGTGGGGCACCGAGCCGTGGAGCTCAGGCTCAATCCGCCGCCCCCTATGTCGAGCACATCGCTTTGAAACTCATATGGTTTGCCAAATTGCGCTCGCTGCAGATGCCGTATGAGAAAATCGATTCTGTTTTCCAGACGCTGCAAAGAGGATATCACAAAATCCTTAAAAGAGGACTCGTCCCCTTCAATCTCACTGGCAGGGACCACCCTTTTCTCGGCAAAATGCAAGAATAGTGAGCGGCTATCCTGTTCTTCAAGAAAATTGAACCAGGCCTTCAAGCCGGACACTTCAACTCGCAGGTATTCTCTTTCTTCTCTTGTCATCGTTAGTTCGGCTTTTCAAGCGCGTCCAGAAAGGCATCCACCACGTCCGCATCAAACTGCTTGTTCCTGTTTATCCTTAACTCCTCGACGGCGTTAGGGATCGACATGGCGTCGCGATAGGCGCGTTTGGAGGTCATGGCATCAAAGGCATCGGCAACCATGATGATCCTGGCAAGAAACGGGATCTCCTGCCCCGACAGTCCATCGGGGTAGCCGTTCCCGTCCCACCGCTCATGATGATGCCGAATAATAGCACGCTCGTCAGGACTCAGGCCAAGTTCCGAAACAATGGATTCACCGATGGTCGGGTGTTTTTTGACCAGCTCAAACTCTTCCCTGGTGAGACTGCCTGACTTATTCAGTATGCTGTCGGCGACACCAATCTTGCCAATGTCATGCAGATATCCCACCGTCTGAAGCGATTCGATTTGATCCTCCGAACAGCGCATGTTGGATGCGATGCGATAAGCATAGTGGGTGACTCGTTCGGAATGCTTACCAGTGTAACGATCCTTGGCTTCCAGAGCATTGACCAGAGATCGCAGAATCCCGTAAAAATTAGCCGTCATGCTCTCATAGAGCGCCATGTTCTCAATGGCCAGGGACGCCTTTTTCATCAAAAAATCAATAAGCCTGGTTTCCCGCTCCGAAAAGTATTTGGAATGTCCATTGTGCGCAGTCGCCAGCAATCCAAACAATTTCCCCCGAATATGCAACGGCCAGCAGGAAAACAATGACTTGTTGCCGATTGCTTGCGGCAACTGCTGATTTTTGAGCAACTGATCCGGCCGAATCATAATGGGGCTGACACCGGAATTTATCATCCTCCTCATCCGCCCGTTTTCGACCTCGAAAACAGTTTGCATAAAATGCGCATCGCCCGTTCCATGTTCCGATATAAGAACCAGCTCGTCCTGGTCGGGAGGCAGAATGAAAAAGCAGACCTTTGCTGCTGCTGTCAGACGGGATGCCAGCTGTACGATTCGACCATAAAGATTCTCGCTGGCTGATGTTTGATCGATAGTTTCCGAGATTTCGAACAGCTTCGTCTGGTCCTCGATTTTTTCCTCTAGGGCCTTGTTGACCACTACCAATTGCTCACGAGCTTCAGACTCCAACCTTAGGCTGAGGTTTTCCATGAGCAGCGTTCTTTCTTTGGTAACCCGCTCGAGAGTCAAAGCCATATCGGCCAGTCCAAAGGGTTTAGCGAGAAAATCAGAAGCGCCGTTGCGCATGGCTTCGAGAGTGAAATCCATTGTCGGGTAGCCGCTCATCATGACTACCGGAAGGAGCAAATTCTCGTTTCTGATCTGCTCAAGCAATTGCAGGCCGTTCATGTCCGGGAGCATGACATCAATGAAGGCACAATCATACATTTCCCTTCCAACTGAAATGAGCGCTGCCCTGCCGGTGGAACAAATGTTCACCGTCTCGTGATTCAACTTTTGCAGATATTCCCGCAGGAGCTCGCTGAGCAGGGCATCATCCTCGACAATCAGAATTTTCATATCTTTTCCACTTCAGACAACCAGTTGACATTCTTTAAAATAGAGTTTTGCTTATTGGATATCATGCTTTTCTATAACTTTATTCACTGCGAATCAATCCCAAAAAGGGCACACGAGATCACCCGGCTTCTCCGCTTGCAGTATTTCGATGGCAGAGCAAATTGAGACGTCAATGCAATATTTCTGCCCGGGCAGACCGCGGAAGCACAATTTTTACCGGCCGAGCATAAAGCCCCAAGTTACCAGTTCGAACGCGTAGCCACTAGCAGACGGGCTTATTCAGATGCCGTAATTATCCGAACTAAATTTTGTCGCTAAAAAGGACTCCCCTCAACTCTGTCAATTTCTCGCGGAGCTCGAGCAATTGTTCAGGTGGGAGTTGGCGGATCACCTGGTTTGTTTCGTGGTCTACTACCTCCACTATCAGCTCTCCGGTATCCTCATGAAACTTGAAATTGAGCTGCACATTGACTTCTTTCAGATATTGCCGAACCTCTTCAGCCAGCTCCCGGGGTTCAACAGACTTCGATGTGCTCTTGGCAAATTCGGACAAGCGCGAGCGCTGCTCTTTGCCGACCTTTGCTTTCTCCGCCTGCGCTCCCTTCTTAACCGGCTGGATGAGCGCTGTATCCTGCGGGCGGCGTTCAAACCGCTGCCACGACTCCTGCACTAAAGGTTGTACTTCACGAATCTTGGGCTCCATAAATCACCTCCTGAACTTGAGGAATAATTCCCATGAATTATGCCCCGTGACTTTGTGTGTTGATTTGCTTGTTAAAAGTTTGTGCACTTCCCGAGCGCTTCACTTGCTCTTCTGGAGGCGGCGGCGGAAGCAAGGCCTGAGGAGTTTGCCGAGCAAGTAGTCGCGCCAGGTTTCGATAACCTTGAGCAGATTGACCGGCAATAGTCGTCCAATAAAGATCGATGTCCGGTCCCGGGTTGGAGCTCGCTTTTTGCCGGAAGGCCCACAACAATTGGCCCGAACGGGTATCAAGGATGCGTACGCCCACTTCCAGACGGTTTGTCAATGCCCCGGAGCCATCGATCATATGAACGATCTGCGGCATCATAATCAGATCGCATCGTTCTCGTCGTCCCCACCAAATGGCTTCACCGTCGCTTTCAACTCGATGAGGAATCAGGACAACCTGCTTAAACAGCCCGCTGCGCAGAATTTCCTGCCAGTAGATGGTGGCCAGCTCGTATTCGGCCGCAGCTGCATAAGAAGGTGCACTGAAGGAGAATATACCGATCTTTGCAGAGCGATAACGATTGCCGTCGGCCCGGACAAAAACCTCCAGGGCCGCATCTTCAATGGGACGACGGGATTCGGCCCGAAACGTTGCGGCACAGCCGGACAGGACACAGCCCAGACCGGCAAGGAGAAGCAGAACGACAATTACGGCAGGCGCGCGTTGTCTACAGGCCCCAGTCATGAATTTCGCCTCCTTTGTCTGTTTTTGCTGCAAATAAAGGCCGGGTCGTGTATTCTCCCCTGGTGATCGTCGCATGCGGTCCAAGATGCTGCCGGCCGTGTCATTATGAAGGATTAAGGGCTATGAAAAAGAAGAAGCTGCCTCTAGTTATCGACGGCGAGATTCTCATTCGCTCCCTGGAAGATCAAGCCCTCAAAGCCAAATCTAGAATTCTTGGAGCACGCCACGGACATTTCATTTTGATTGAAGACCCTCTGTACCAGGTCAATGAAAGGCTATCGACTCCACTCACCGGGCCCGTTTATTGCCAGTACTTCAACGAGGGCTATCTCTATATTTTCCCGAGCAGGGTTCTGAAATCCCTGGGGGATAACCTGACTCTCCTGGACTACCCTCGTAGTTTCGAGGTGGAAACCATCAGGCAACACCCTCGGATCCGAATCAACATAAAAGCGGCTATTCGTTATCAAGGTTCAGGCGGCTCCTCTGAAGCCACTCTCATCGATATCAGCGAAGGCGGCTGCCAGCTGATCATCCCCTCCTTGCTAACGCTGACCAAAAACATGCTTTGCGAACTGAATTTCAACCTGCCCGACCGTCAAAACGTCGAAGGCATGCAGGCAAAGGTCCGGGACATTCGTTTTCTCAGGATGAAAAACAGCACCAAATTGGGCTTACAATTTATCGGCCCTCCGGAGCAGATCAACAAAATCTCATCCTTCGCTAGATTCTGTATGTTCTTTAAAGTTTGAGGCTTCACCAGCTTCGCCGCAAACGCAACGCAACCCGCCTTGCATGTTCAGCACGTCTCTTCGCCCCTTCTTCAATTCCTTACCGAGCAATTATATTTTTCTGTGAATAATATCGGTCTTAAGCTGAAGGAACTTTAGAGATATTATGGGGCTGAAGAAGCAATCTTGCCATTAAAGATCTCGGGTTGAGCTGCAAGGCTCTTCGCAGGCATTCGTTCGGATTTTTGACGCAGGCGGACAAGTAAAGGTGTGGCAGGTAGCTTTGCGGTTCAAGCTCGGCGGCCTTGCGGAAATAGAGTGCGGCGCGCTCCGGATCCTGCGATTCCAAAAGATAAAGACCGTCTCGAAGCAGTTGCTCGAAAGCTGTCGGCTGCAGCACCAGATGCCGTCCTTGCCGGTAGGCTCCGGCCGTTTGACACCATCGTCGAAAGATGCCCGCGGATTGCCGCCCGGGCATCTGAGCATGCTTCTCGCGCCACCGTTCAAGATAGAATCGCAGACGTTCCGGAGCGTGTTGACGAAACAGACGTTCCCGGAGCACGTAGCCTTTCGCAGCCTGGGAAAGTCGAATGCGCAAACGTAGGTCATCGGCCAGTTGGTCTAAATGTTGGATCAGCTCGGCAGCATCCCGAAACAAAAAGCCGTTCTTTCCACCCTGAATGCAGCTACGATAAATGTCGGAATCCTGCATCACCGCGACAACGTCGTGAATGGCATATTCCAGGAACTTTACGTCCGACCTTGAACGATTGAAGCCCGTGTCCAGAAGCGGAGCAATTCCAATCTCTATGGTTGTCAGAAAATTGTAGTAGTCCGCTATGGATCCCGTCGGAACCCGATCTTTTGCTGCAGCGGACAAGTCCGAGAAAAGCCGCCAGATCGGGTCTGAGCACATGAGTCTCAATCTGGCCCGGGTGCGGGTTTGAATCCACTTCATGAGCGGTTCGGCAACGGCAGCCATGTCCTGCAAGTGCCCGGTTGATCCTGCCCAACCGATCACCAGGTCGGAGCGAGAGTCAAAGGTGCGTTCCCTCGGGATTGTCAAAATATGGTTCGGGAATACTACCGAGTGTGGATTCATGTCCCGGTATTTTTCGCGCAGGTAGGGCGAACTGAACTGAATGGCATCGCATGCGCGGGCCAATTCAGTAATGAATGTTTGATTTCTGGGGGTGGAATAGAACCGATGGCGTGGGTTCCACGGCGGGGTATGAAAGACGTCATCATTCCATTCATAGATCGTCACGAAGTTTTGCGCGCGACGTCGCCGGATCAAAGGAAGTAGATCAATGTCACCCAACATATTCAACACCAAAATATCCGCGGTGTCCGCGAGCGCCATTTTGTTGCGGTGTTCGTTTGTCAAATTAATGACATATACATCCGGCAGTTCCGATAGAGCTACCGACGGCGCATAGGTCCGGTAGTAATAGTCCCCGGTGGTCTCATCGGATGGAACATCCACCTGTACGATTAACATTGAAGCCGCGTCCTCTGAGAATCCAGCATGAAGTCACGCACCTGTGCCAAAAGCATCCTCGTTGCGGCCGATCAACCTATCGGCCCCGCAGGTTGAATTTACAATCATACCAAAACAAATTGCAAGCCTTATTGACATCGTCTATGTGCCTGCTTAGAATGCAACATGTGAATTCAATTACCAATCCTGAAGGGACACGATGAAACAGTTAACCATTAGAAGAGTATCTCCGGAACTGGCCAAAGCCCTCGAAGCTGAAAGCCGCCTAAGGAAGCAGTCCATCAATCAGACGGTGCTTGCCGTCCTTCACCAGGCTCTCGGCCTGTCATCGACCGAGTCCTACGACAATGGCCTGGGAAAACTGGCGGATACGTGGACAGAGGACGAATTTCGGGAATTTCAGGACAACATAGCTCTGTTTGAACAAATAGACCCGGAGTTGTGGCAAGAATGAAGCTATGTTTGGATACTTCCACTTACAGCCATTTCAAGAGAGGAAGCCCGGAAGCTGTAAAGGTAGTCTCGGCGGCCAGGTGGGTGGGCGTGCCAGTAATAACCCTCGGTGAACTGAGGACAGGGTTTTGGCTAGGCCGCCACCTCGACCGAAATGAAAAAGAACTACTGGAATTCCTTGCCAACCCGGTCGTTGAGATCCTCGACATTGACGCCATAACCTCGCATTACTACGCGGAGCTTGTCGTCGAATTGCGTCGTGCCGGTACACCCATCCCCACCAACGACTTATGGATAGCCGCACTCGCAATTCGCGAAGGCGCCATGGTGGTTACCTATGACAGGCACTTTGAGCTTATCCATCGGGTGGGGACGAGAATTCTGGGTCACGAGTGAAGAGCTGCCACTCATCACAGTCTATGATCCCTCCAAGCGGTCTGACAAGTTGAGCGCCGCCAATCCCCATCCGAAGCAACCCCTTGGCCGCCCGGTGACATTCCAGCATTAGCCCGAGCGCTTTTCTCCCGCTTGAATCCTACATTCCGCGCTCTGAGAAAATGTTTTTGGAAATATTCAGGCAACATCCGCTAATGAATCCATCATGTCGGTTTGCATAGCCACCAATTTGAATTGTGCAGACTGGCAAGCTATGAATCATACACAACCGATTTGCACTGTAGCGCAAGTTTTGTTTTAATACATGGGTAACGCACTGAGTCAAGGCCGCCATCGAACCTTACAGGAGGATCAGGTGTGGCTATGCGGGCTTTTCTGCATAAAGAGCCAGAAATTTGACGATCACCTCGCATGCCTTTCGCCCCGGGACCTCGTTTGAGAGACGGCCTCCCATGAACATTCTCATCTGAGCAATTGCATGCTCTGGCGCTAACAAATAGTTTGCAAAACAGCTTTTTGCGATTAGCATTGGACGAAGAAGTGATAGTGGAGGATCGAATTTGATTCAGGATAGGATAGCTAGACGCCGGCTAGACGAGGAGCAAATCAACACAGCGCTGGCACATGTTCGTGCCATTCTCCAATGCCATGAAGCGATCAGTTTTGCCTATCTGCACGGGTCTGTAGTTGATTTCCTGCGCGGCAAGCAATCCTTGCTACCCCGTGATATCGATGTGGCCATTTATCTTACCGGCGGAGATTGGATAAGGGTTGAATTGGAGCTGCAATCCGAGTTCTACGGGCGCACCGGGCTCAGCCCCGAAGTACTGGATGTCCACACCCTGAACAACGCGCCGCTGTCCGTACGCATGCAAACCATAAAGCAGGGCAGACTGCTGTTCTGCCGCGACAGATTGGCACATGCAGACTTCATTGAGAACGTTTCCAATGCCTTTCGTCAGTTGGCAGGCTTGTTGGAGACTGCGTATGTCTGACGTGGATGCAAAGAGGATACGGCGCTATCTTGCAACGATTCGGGAGAACACCGAAGACATAAGCGGGTTAACCAATCAGTATGACGACGATCGAATTGCGGCCGATCGGTACTTGCTCAAGGCACTCAAGTACTGCTTGATTGAGGTCGCCGAGGCCATGGCGGATACCTTGCAGCACCTCTTGGCTCGGACCAGGGGACTTGCCGCGGAATCCTACCTGGAGTTGGTTGAAAAGAGTATACAGTCATCACTGCTGGATATCGAATTGTTGGCTCGTCTAAGGTTTTTCTTTAAATTCCGCAACATGTTGGTTCATCGTTACTGGGAGATCGAGGACCGAAGGCTACTGCTGGAGACTCGCAAAGGGCTTAAGGATTTTGATCTTTTCATCCAGCTGGTCATCAAAGAAATAGAATGAGCTGAACACCAAGCGCCGGAGTTGACAGTAGACTGCAACGCTTCGCCTTGGCCACAAGCGCACGTAGGTCATTTTATCGAAACCCATTCTTATTCTTCGTCTTTCTTCCTATATTTCGTCGTCGAGCAGCCGGCCGGAACTGTTTGGCACCCTTTCAGGGCATAAAAAGCGGACCGATTTGCATCCCAGTTGGATGCGGTTTCCACCACCCCGGAACACGCCTCGTTTGTGAAGGCCTTGGATAGAAATTTTTGATAGGAATTTAGGTGCGACACGGCCTCTATTGACGATATTAACCATCATTTGAGACAATTTACCTCCGGCTGAACAGATCAAGTCTTCGTCTCCTGATCGAAGCAGCGCTCTCCATCAACATCTATTTCAATGCGGAAAATGGACGTTCCGATTTCACCCTGCTAAGGGCCGGCAAGAGGATCTTCGGTTACGATAACCTCAAAAGCCGGCATTACCATCCGGTTGAACAGCCTGATGCCCACATGGAATGCGAAGCCCCCACAATGCGGTTGATTTTTGAGGAAACCGCACGGATTGTTCGAAGCTTTGGAGTGGGCTGTTGAGCTGCGGGATCGATGCAACCTGAGCTATGGTAGAATCTTCTTTAATGAAGTTCGATGTAAGAGTGAAGCGGATACGAGATTCGCCGGCACTTAGATCCTCCGTCAAAATTGTGGCACCTACCCATTGATTTGCTTAAATCGAGGCGCCGGCACTCAAGACATCAAAGAGCAACAGAATTGAAATGGTGGCGCATAACCTTTGTAGTACGGGGGGAAACAGGGGTACGAGCAGTGAGCTCAATGAGAACGGTCCAATCGGCGGAGGACTTTATGACATAGGAGAAGAGTTGTGGCAGAGCCTGATAGAGAAACGGTTGAGACACTATGCTGCGAAGCACATCTGGTGGTAGATCCTGGACGAAGCCTTAGAGCTCCCGTAGCGTGTAGTCGCACAAGTGATGAACATTGGCGACTATATGCTGCTGTGCGGCACTGGCCGAAGCCGTCGGAGCTCGGACTGGTTCTCGTTGGTGGTACAGCCATTGCCCTCCGCATCGGACATCGCTTTTCCCTCGATTTCGACTTCTTCACCGACAAATCTTTGGATAAGGATGCTCTTCGAGATTCTTTTCCCTTCGTCAAACAATCTACCGTTATTCAAGACAGTCTCGACACCTTCACGGTCTTGGTTCCATTCGGCTTCACAGGCTATGAGCATGTGAATGTGTCGTTCTTTGGCAGCATCGGCTGTTGCCGTGTTGGCAAGCCGGGGCAAACCGCCGATGGTCTGTTACAGGTCGCTTCCATTGATGATCTTGCCGAGAGGGGACATGATGTGCTTGGAGTATGAATTGGATTCTCGTCGCATCCTTCGAAACGGTCCAGCGCAAGGCCGCAGACATGCGCAGACAATCTTTTGACGGTTGGATTCAACCTAAGATATCCTTAGTTCTTATCCCAGCCTTACAAACGAGGACGTCCAGACGGTAATCGCATTTGCGGCTGCATCATTCGCCAAGGATTTTTGCCATCCCGTGCCTGAGGCGCTCACAGCATGAGAAAAGGAAAGGTCGACGAGTGCCTTCCCAAGAATGTGTGGAATTGTTGACCTCACAGGGTCACCATGCGGAAACCGTCCGTCAGGAAGGCCTTCAGGGACTTCCGATTCGGAAATATGGTTCGCCGCACAACAAGAAAAGCGGTTTCTGAATACCACTTCTGGGATCAAATCGCTGCCTTGGCGGACCGCTCAATAAAGTTCATGTTGGATCAGAATATTCTCGACTATTGACGAGAAACTCAGCAGTGGCTTTGGCTCCAATCCCTCCAGGAAATAGAGAGAACCCGTCAGTTCGGCGAGCATGCCATGCACGAAGTGCTCGCGCCGGATTATCAGCCGCAATGAGATGGTGTTATCGGTGAGGTCCACCAACTGCACTGCTTCCCACGGCTTCCCTGCTGCCGTCGCCCGAGCGTCTGCGGCCCTCATTGTCAGAACACCAAGCGGCAATGCTCTCTGCAGGAAAATAGCGCACTTAGACAGCCTCTCGACAACGAACCGATTCATCGTGAGCGTCAATGTGCTGTCTTGCCCGCATCAACTCGGCCTCACAGGTCTACTCTCACGTTCTCACCTTCCCACCCTTTCTTCGAATGTGTTCGTTTCAGCCAGACCAATGTTGCCTCGATTGAGAATGTTCGCAGCGAAATGCAGGACGTTCAAATCACTATGGCATACATCCTGCTAACCATAATTGGACCGAGCACCGAAAGCGCGTTTGCCATAGGCCTTGTTAATACGATCTCCTCACTGGTCGAAGGAATTTGTTTTGGAACGTGCCTTTAGGAGGTACAGGTATAGGTTTTTTCGACTTATTTAAGCGGATGGTAACCGAGTTGCCGGAGGTTTGGTCTACCCAATGGCAGGAGATGAAAATCTAAGCAGGATTATTGAATCGCCTCAATCGTTGTTTTCTTTTACAGGACATGACCTATGCTCCAAGATAAAGTCGTATTGATCACTGGAGGGACCGGTTCTTTCGGCAAAGAGTTTACCCGAATCGTTCTTTCACGGTTCAAGCCGCGCAAGCTCATTATCTTCAGTAGAGACGAGCTTAAGCAGTTCGAAATGCAAGAACAGTACAATAAGACCCGATTTGATTGCATCCGCTACTTCATTGGCGATGTGCGCGACCGTGAGCGGCTGTATCGAAGCTTCGACGGTGTAGACATTGTCGTCCACGCCGCAGCACTCAAACAAGTGCCAACCGCCGAATACAATCCGATCGAGGCGGTGAAAACCAATATTCTTGGAGCTTCCAACGTCATCGATGCCGCCATCGATCGAAACGTGGAGAAAGTGATCGCCTTGAGCACGGACAAAGCGGCCAATCCTATTAATCTATATGGTGCTACAAAGCTCTGCTCGGATAAGCTCTTTTGTGCGGCAAACAACTATTCTGGTTATCACTCCACCCGTTTCAGCGTGGTGCGATATGGGAACGTAATCGGCAGTCGAGGGAGTGTTATTCCGCTTTTTTTGAGACTTCGGAACCATGGGAAAATCCCCATAACCGATGCTCGCATGACTCGCTTCTGGCTTACCCTGGAGCAGGGTGTCGAGTTCGTTCTGGCGAGTTTGGCTCGAATGAAAGGGGGAGAAATTTTCGTACCCAAGATTCCCAGCATGAGTATCCTGAATCTGGCGGAAGCAATCGCTCCCGGTTGCCAGGTTGAATTCACGGGAATACGGCCGGGAGAAAAGCTCCATGAATTGATGATCACCAAAGATGATGCACATCACACCATTGAATATCAGGACTATTACGTAATCCTCCCGAGCTTTCGCACGGGTGAGATGCAGCCCTATATGCAATACAACGGCGGGAAACCCTGTCCCGAGGATTTCGAATACAGTAGCGAGAGCAACCCGATGCGGCTTACAAAGGAACAAATGGAGTTGATTCTTCAGGACTCTCTGGCCGGTACGCAGTCCACTGAGAACCGGGGATAGGTGCCGTTGTGGACCGTCGGTTCATACCATACGGCCGCCAAACCATCGACGACGACGATATAAAGGAGGTCGTCGAGGTTCTGAATTCCGACTGGCTAACTACCGGACCTAAGATTGCGGAATTTGAAGAAAGCCTTGCGCAATTTGTGGGTGCCAGGTACGCGGTCGCCGTAAGCAGCGGAACAGCAGCCCTTCATTGTGCTATGTTCGCTTTGGAAATCGGTCCGGGAGATGAAGTCATTGTTCCTCCCATGACCTTTGCGGCCACCGCCAACTGCGTGGTGTACCAGGGCGGAACCCCTGTGTTTGCAGATGTTGATCCGGAGACTCTGCTGATCGACCCCGATCAGGTGGAGTCGAAAATCACGCCCAAGACGAAAGCGATCATCGGTGTGGACTATGCCGGCCAGCCTTGCGACTGGGATGCTTTGAGAGAGATCGCCGACCGGCACCATCTGGCGCTTGTGGCTGATAGCTGTCACGCCCTGGGTGCCGAGTACAAAGGTAGGAAGATCGGCACTCTGGCGGATCTGACAGTATTCAGCTTCCATCCAGTCAAGCACATCACAACCGGCGAAGGCGGGATGATCACTACCAACGATCCGGCCCTCGCCGAACGGATCAGACGCTTTCGAAACCACGGCATTAACATCGATCATCAGCGGAGGGATGAACAGGGCGCGCACTTCTACGAAATGGTGAGCTTAGGCTATAATTATCGTCTCACCGATCTCCAGAGTGCCCTGGGGTTGTCCCAGCTGGAGAAGCTGCCGGAATTCGTAAGGAAACGACAGACCATTGCCGGCCTGTACACCCAGGCATTTGCCTCCGTCCGGGAGGTGTCTCCTATCTCCGTTCGGTCCGATGTCTCGCATGCCTATCATCTGTATGTGATACAAATGCATCTCGAGCAGCTGAAAGCCACCCGTGAGCAGTTGTTTTCAGCTCTCAGGAGGGAGGGCATCCTCGCCAATGTCCATTATATTCCGGTTCATCTCCATCCGTACTACAGGCAGCAGTTGGGCACCGCGTTCGGAATGTGTCCTGTAGCAGAGAAAGCCTACGAGAGGATATTGACCCTTCCCCTTTTCCCTGCCATGTCGACCGGTGATGTGGAGAGAGTGATTTCCGTGGTTAAGAGAATAGTGGAAGCAAACCGTGCTCCTGCAAGTGAAACAGCATCCAGCGAGGACTACAGTGAAAAGAACAAGAATGGGTGATCGCTATATTGGGCCGGGGGAGCCCGTCTTCATCGTCGCAGAGACCGGCACGACCTCCAACGGAGATCTTGATACTGCCTTGAGGCTTGTGGATGCCGCGAAAGAAGCAGGCGCTGACGCGATCAAATTCATGATGCTGGGTCCTGACGAGTTCATGAGTGACCAGACTGTCACTTACGAATACGAATGGGCGGGAGGACATCATTCCGAGAACATGTACGAAATGTTCAAGAAGCTCATGTTTGAACCTGAAGAATGGTTCCAGATCCGTGATCGTTGCCGGCAGCAAAAAATCATCTTCTATGCCACCGTGGATTATAACTCGGGAGTCGACCTTGCCGAGCAATTGGGAGTGGCGGGATATAAACTCAGTTCATGGGATATTACCAACTTCCCGTTGATCCAGAGAATGGCAAAGACGGGAAAACCGATCCAGATGGACCTGGGACCTGCCAGCCTGTCAGACATCGAGAAAGCATTGGACACCATCTACTCCGAGGGCGACGAGGATGCCATCCTGGTTCACTGCAGCCATGCAAAATCGGACGATGGTGTGCATCTGCGGAGTGTGCCCTACCTTCAGCAGGTTTTTCAGGTTCCTGTCGGATATTCGGCCGATAGCCTGGAAACAGTCCCGGATATTGCGGCTGTCGCACTGGGTGCTCATCTGATTGAGAAACGCCTGACCCTGAACAGATCGTATTTCGGCCACCATCATATCAACGCAATGGAACCAGAAGAATTCAGCAATTACGTCAGTATCATACGTCGAGTCGAGAGTTTATTGGGCCTATCCGGGGTCAATCCGTCACCGGAAGATCTTCGACAAAAGGATTTGTATTACGTCAGTATAGTTGCGGATCAAGATATTCCAGCCGACACGGAGATCACGCGAAGCATGCTTGCCTGTAAACGACCCGGAACGGGAATTTCACCTGAATTTCTGGACATCATTGTTGGACGAAGGGCTCGCAGGGCCATTCAATGCAATGAACTATTGACCTGGCAAGACATATAGGCGGAAAAATATGCAGGAAAAAACAGAGGCCAAAAGGCTCGAGGCCTTGTTGTCCGGTGAACTTGGCGTGCAATACACCAACCGCAACAGTCAAACCTTGCCCGGGGCTGGAGAATTTCACTATTCTCTATGTAGAAGACTTGATGTTCGTCGAGTCCTGAAGGTTGGATGCAATGTCGGACTCAACCTGACCCGGATTACAGCTGATCCGGGGTTGAAAGCCTGGGGGATCGACCTCAACTGGCATGCCATTTCAAATGCGAGAGAGCGCTTGCCAGGCGCCAGTTTCTCGTTGGCCTCCGCCTATCATCTGCCCTTTCGTGACAAGGCATTTGATCTGACCTTCACCTCCGGAGTCCTGATTCACATAGCTCCCCAACTCGTCTCTCAGGTGATCAATGAAATCCACAGAACGGGCGCGAGATGGATCGCTTGCGGTGAATACTATAGTGAGCAGCTCACCGAGGTGCCATACCGAGGCGAAAGAGGCGCTCTTCATAAGCTCGACTTTGGACGGCTCTTCCTTGAACGATTCCCCAGCCTCAAACTGGTGGACAAAGGGTTCCTGGCAAAAGAAACCACCGGGTTCGACAATCTGACCTTTTGGCTCTTCGAGAAAGGATAGGGCTCTTGCCGCAGCTTCTGTTTCGGTGTGACGGCTCAGCATCTATCGGCATGGGACATGTCGTTCGATGCATCTCCCTGGCTCGAGCCCTGAGGCGCAGGGGGGTAGACGTTTCCTTCGCCATGAGAGAGCTGGGAGGAACAGCGACGACATTGATCGAAGCCTCAGGGTTCCATCTCCATTCAATCCCCTGCAAGGAATCACCCAACGGCAGCTTGACTGACGAGGATCTGGAAATGACCTGTCGCATCGCACGGAGGTCCGATACTTCCTGGGTTCTAATCGATCATTACGGAGCGTCGGTTGAGTACATGAGGTCGTTGAGCGAACGAGGGGTTCAAATCGCAGTGGTAGATGACATGGCCGATCGTGACCTGAGATCCGCCAGTTGGATTCTCAATCAAAATCTTGAAGCAGAGAACTTGCCGCACCTCGTTGAGCCGACATGTACTCTGCTCTTCGGCCCTAAATACGCGCTTTTGAGGCCGCAGTTCACAGAAACGAGGAGAACGCTGCGACGTGAGTTCTCCTCGGGCAATCACGTCCTCCTGACCTTCGGCGGCGGGGATACATCTGGACTGTGTGTCGAGGTGATAGAGAGGCTCGAAGCAATTTCTCCTCGGCTCACCATCCGTTGCGTAATTGCGGGAAGCGAACCCATACCACAAAGCCTCCACTACGCGGTGCGCATGTCCAGGCACAGTATCACGATCCTGCGGAACGTATCCGATATGGCAAGCGTCATGGTATGGGCGGATGTCTCCATCAATGCGGGGGGATCCACCTGCTGGGAACTGTGCTGTCTGGGAGTTCCCATGATTATCACGGTCACTTCCCGAGACCAAGCCATGATTGCCTCTGCCCTGGAGAAATATGGCTGTGCCCGGAACGTGGGCAAATGGGACGAAACAGAAGCGACTTCCAAGTTGCTCGCTACGCTCGAAGAACTGGTCGAAAGCCCGGAGATCCGCGAGAAGATGTCCTCTAGAGCACAGCAACTGGTGGACGGATATGGGTGTGAACGGGTGGCAGCCTCGCTTTGCGAGCTCATCAATCCCAATACGAACGTGGATGGACATGCAAACAATTGAAATCGGGTCTCAGATGGTGGGACCGGGCAGACCCTGTTTCCTGGTAGCGGAAATCGGGATCAACCACAACGGATCGATGGATCTGGCAAAACAGATGATCGATGCCGCGGTGCAGGCAGGAGCCAATGGGGTCAAGTTCCAAAACTATCGCACAGAGGATTTCATTTTCGATCGCACCCTCACCTACCGGTATCTCAGTCAGGGTGTGCCGGTGATCGAATCGCAGTTCGAGATGTTCAAGAGATGCGAGTTGGATAAAACGTCCTTGAAGTCTCTCAAAGAATACTGCGATTCCAGAGGGGTGAGTTTTCACAGCACGCCGACGAGCCAGGCAGGAATTGCGGATTTGACGGAAATCGGCGTGCAAGTTTTGAAGAACGGCTCTGATTTCCTGACCCATCATCCCCTGATCCGCTGCATGGGAGAGACCGGATTGCCGGTGGTGTTGTCTACGGGAATGGCAACTCTTTCCGAAGTTTCTGAGGCGGTGCACGAGCTCCGCAGCACCGGCAACGATCAGCTGATTCTACTTCATTGCGTTTCTTCCTATCCTGCATCTGCCGATGATGTGCATCTGCGAAAGATTCCCGTCCTGGCATCTGCCTTCGATTGCGTCGTGGGATTCAGCGATCATACGATCGGCACAACGGCTGCAGCAGGTGCCGTGGTGCTGGGTGCAAGCTGGATTGAAAAGCATTTCACTCTCGACAAATCATTGCCGGGCCCCGACCATTGGTTCTCTGCCGATCCTGCAGAGTTTGAGCTGCTGGTGAGCTCAGTTCGCACTATGGAAAGGTGTCTCGGAGAGTCAAGACTGGGACCCACAACAAGTGAATCAAGAAACCGTCAAAACTTCCGGCTATCCTGCGTGGCAAGCGGAGATATGAAAGCAGGACATGTCCTGCGGGAGGAGGATGTGGTCTTTCGTCGCCCCGGAACAGGCGTTCCTCCTGCGTGGCTGCCTTTTCTGTTGGGCCGGAGCGTCCGGAGAGATATCGGCAGGGGGGAACTGATTCAAGCGGGGGACCTCTGAGCCCAGTTCCGACAAATGCTGCCAAACGCATTGCAGGTTCAGGTTTTCAAGGCCTGATGAGAATGAATTTCAGGAGGTTAGCAAGGGTATGCCCCAGAGCTTCTGGATTGAAGAGTACCGAAAGAAAGCCGCATTGCCCGACCCGATCATGCAAACGGGGCGCGGCAGGCAATTCGAGGCAATCGAGTTTCTGTACGTAGTGAGACAGGCCATAGAATTGCTGGACCTGCGGGCAGAACACTCACTTCTGGATGTGGGCTGCGGCAACGGACTTGTGGATATCCTACTCAGTGCCTGCTGCCGGGAAGTCCTGGCCATTGAACCAGTTGATGAGCTTGCAGATCTGGCTCGTCAGAACCTGATGGGGTGCTCCAACGCATCTGTGACAACCGGCCATGGAGCCGATATCCCTGCAAGCGACGATAGCTTTCATCGAGTCTTGGTCCTGGGCGTTTTGCAGCTTGTATCGCCCCCCGAGACCGACCAAATATTCCAGGAAGTGTATAGGACAACCCGTTCAGGGGGACGAGTTCTATTTGGCTCCATTCCCGATGCTCACTGCAGAGACGAGTATCTGAATCCTTACCTGTCGGGGGTCCGGTCCGCTCAGCACCTCTCCGAAGAGCAAAAGGCGGAAATCATGAACCGCAATCTGAATGCCTTCTGGCACCAGTCCGAGGGCCTGATCGATTGGTGGGCTGCACGGGGATGTTCCGCGGTTGTGCATCCTTTGACAGCCCAGGACCCAAATGTGGGGCACCGGTTTCATCTCCTCGTTTCTGTGGAGAAGAAGTCGTGAAGGTGGTTTTTCTCGGAAACCACACTGTGGGTGTTCGGACTTTGGAGGCGATCCTGGAGCGGGACGAGGTGACGGGAATCGTAGCCCACCCCTTGGACCCGGAGGATGGAGCAAGGTACCTTTCGGTATTCGATTTTGCTCGCAAGGAAGGGCTCAACGCAGTCCGTATGGCGGGTCATGATCCTAATCTGACCAGGTTTATCCAGAGCTGTGGACCTGACCTCCTCTGGATTACGGACTATCGATACCTTCTGCCACAGTCGATTCTGCCGATTGCTCCCTTGGGAGCTGTCAATCTTCACCCCAGTCTGCTTCCCAAATACCGTGGGAGAGCCCCGATAAATTGGGCGATCCTCAATGGAGAGTCGCAGTTAGGGCTGACGGCCCACTTTGTGGATGAAGGAATGGACACGGGAGACATCATCGAGCAGGTTCCGTTCACATTGAGAGAAGATCAGGACGTCGGTGATGCCTTGGAAATCCTGTACTCGATCTACGGGAGCGTCACCCGCACGGTTCTCGATTGTTTCCGTAGCGGCCAAGTTCTCAGGCGCCATCAAGATCATACTCAGGCCACCGTGTTTCCAAGGCGACGACCAGAAGATGGTTTGATCGATTGGAATCAGTCGGCCAGGCAGATCAGGGATTTGGTGCGTGCCGTGGCCTCTCCTTATCCGGGGGCATTCTCCTTTCTCAGGGGGAAAAAAATCAGAATCCTTTCAGCCGCCTTGTATTCGGAAGATTCGGTTCTTGGCACGCCGGGTGAAGTCATACGGCGAGAACTGGAGGGATTCCTGGTGTGTGCGGGAAGGGGCGGTGTTTTAGTCAAGAAAGCCGAGCTTGCCGATACTGGGCAAGAGGTGAAATTGAAACAGGGAGACATTCTGGAGAGCATATGAGTTCCTCCTGCTGGGACACCGAAAACCTTTACATTAAGAGCTACTACTCCGCCCTGCTGAACAAGTATGGTGTGAATCACAGAGCATTGGATTGGGGCAGCCAGGCGACACAGGAATTGCGTTTTGCGGTATTGACCGAGATGGGCTCGCTAGAGGGATGCAGTGTCCTGGACGTTGGATGCGGCCTGGCTGACCTGCTGGATTTCCTCCTCAAGAGGGGACTGAACGTCTCCTACACCGGATATGACCTGACTCCCGCCATGATTTCCAGTGCCAAGCTGCGCTTTCCGCAAGTATCTTTGGAAGTTCGAGATCTCAGAACGGAATCTAACCTGCTGCCCCGGTTTGATTACGTCCTGGCCAGCGGTATCTTTTACCTGCGACAGACCCAAGCTTCGGACTATCTGGAGGAAATGGTCCGCAAGATGTTCACCTTGTGCCGCAAAGGCATAGCATTCAACACTCTCAGCACTCAGGCCAGGGAACAGCAGCCTGGAGAATTCTATGCCGATCCGGCCGCTGTTTTGGCGATGTGCTTGAGATTGACACCTCGGGTGGTGCTCCGCCACGACTACCTGCCGCACGATTTCACCGTCTACTTGTACAAAGATTGACGATTCAGATGATTGTGACTATCAGTCAACCTCGCTATCTCCCGTGGCTGGGCTATTTCCATCGCATTGCAGCATGCGACCTGTTCATCTATCTGGACACGGTTCAGTACACTCAGAGAGATTGGGAGAATCGAAACAAGATCAAGACGAACCAGGGTTGGACCTGGCTGACAGTGCCCGTCAAAGCGGCCTATCTCGCCTCGATTCCGGAAGTGAGGGTGAGCGATACTCAACCCTGGCAAATGAAGCATTGGAAGACTATGACCGCCTGCTATTCCAAGGCTCCCCATTTCAGGAGCTACGAGAATAGCTTCAAGGAGATTTACGAGGATCGTGTTTGGCATGGACTCACGGACTTGAATGTCTCCTCGACTCAAATCCTTTGTCATTGCCTGGGACTACCGAATACCCGGTTTGCCCTGGCTTCTGAAATTGGAGCGACCGGCAAGGGCTCTGAATTGCTGTTGAATTTGTGCAAAGCCGTCGGGGCTACCGCATATCTGTCTGGATGTGAAGGGCGCAACTATTTGGATGAGCAGATGTTTTCGAGGGAGAACATCCGACTTTTCTATCAGGATTATGCACATCCTCGCTATCCGCAACTGTACGGGAATTTTCTGCCTTACATGTCAGTTGTGGACTTGCTGTTCAACTGTGGCCCCGAAAGTCTGCAGATCCTCTTGAAAAATCAGCAGGAGGTCCGTTCATGAGCGTGTCAGAGCGCAACCCCCTTTGCCTAGTGCCGGCTCGTGGCGGGTCCAAGAGGCTCCCGAGAAAGAACATTGCGCCGCTTGGCGGAAAGCCCCTGTTGGCGTGGACAATTGAAGCCGCAAAGACTGCCGGGATTTTTGACTCCGTATGGGTTTCCTCTGAAAATGAGGAAATCCTCAAAGTGGCGCAAGACTGGGGGGCAACCGCTCTGCCGAGGACTCCCTCGTTGGCTACGGATCATGTAACCGTGGTGGAGCTATGTCTGCACGTGATTGAGGAACTGATCTCCCGGAACCAGTCTTATACGGATCTGTACGTTTTACTGCCAACTTCGCCTTTTCGCAAAAGCGAAACCATAAAATGCGCATGGAAAACGTACCTTGAGAGTGAAGCGGATGCTCTTATGAGCATCGTTTCCCTTCATCATCCCGCTCAATGGGCCTTGACTCAAAATGGTGGATGGGTGAGCCCCCTGGATCCCAAAACCTATGAGACTCCTCGCCAGCGACTCACCCCCACTTATCGCCATGATGGAGGACATGCCATTGCAGAGATAGCACGTTTTATCCAAATTCGCTCCTTCCTCGGGCCGCGCACTCTGGCCTTTCCAGTGTCGGAGGAAGAATCCGTCGATGTTGATGAACCCATAGATCTTGCCTGGGCTTCGTTTCTGTTGGAACATGGCGAAAGGAAAATCTAGCTCAATGAATGTACTGGTTGTGGCAGCTCATCCGGATGATGAAGTCCTTGGCTGCGGAGGAACCATAGCGAAACTTTCAAAGGGTGGAGATCACGTTCACATTGCCCTATTGGGAGAGGGAATCACTTCACGCTTTGAGCAACGGAGCCAAGTCAACCCGCAGGAACTGACCAAGCTACATGATCAGAGCCGAAGGGTGGCAGAACTGGTGGGGGCTCGTGACCTGTCGCTCCATGGTCTCCCGGACAATCGTTTTGATACCGTCCCGCTGCTCGAAATCATCCAAATCGTTGAAAAACTCATCCGCCAGTTCCAGCCTCAAGCCATCTACACACACCATGGAGGCGATCTTAACGTGGATCATGCCGTTACTTCAAGGGCGGTGCTCACCGCAACACGCCCTATGCCTGATTCGCCTGTCCGAGAAATTTACTCTTTTGAAGTCCCCTCTTCCACGGAATGGACGTTTGGCCAGTTGCGGCCCGAGTTTTGCCCCAATGTGTTCGTGAATATCACTGAAACCCTTGGGATAAAGATCCAGGCTATGCAACTGTATACAGATGAAGTGCGCTCCTTTCCTCATCCAAGATCGCCGGAAGCGATATCCGCCCTGGCTCGCGCCCGCGGAATCGCCTCTGCATGCGAGGCGGCCGAGGCTTTCGCATTGATAAGATCCCTCAAATGAACCTACCGGCCGCAATAGGTTCGATTATGATCCGATACAGCACCTGCTCAAATGGGGCTGGTGCCGCCTGATGTGAAATCATGCGGAAAGCCTTCGGGTACCGGGGAAAGCACTCGAAACCTGAACCATCAAGGAAGTTTGCCATGCAACAACGAAAAAAAGTCCTTCTAATATCCTACTATGGCCGAGTCTGTCTGAGCACCAAGATCCTTTCGGCTGTGCTTCGCAATGCAGGCCATGAGACGTATTTAATCTATCTGAAAGATGACAGAAGCACCCCGGTCAATAGGTTCAATCCTGAAAGCAAATGCTTCCAATTCATCAGAGCCGATCGAGGCGGGGCTGTTTACGGAACGGGTACGGACGTCAATCCACTGACCCACTTCGAGCTAGACCTACTAGCTCAGAAATGTGCGGAAATATCACCAGATGTCGTCGCGTTAAGCTCTCGTTCGGTCCACTTGGAGCTCAGTAGGTCGGTGGCACAAAGACTCAGGCAGGTAATGCCGAAAGCTCGTTTTATTGCAGGAGGTTACGGTCCCAGCCTGGAGCCCGAAAAATTTCTCGGGTTCGTCGATTTCGTGTGCATTGGCAAAGGCGATTTCGCTATCCTCGATCTCGTGGGAAAGCAGGATCCGACGTTCAGCCCCAACGTGGCAACGCTTATCGACGGCAAGTTGCACGTTTCCCCGCTTCATAATCAGCGTGATCTGGAATCGCGTCCCTTTGCCGATTGGGATTTGGAAAACAAGTTCATGATCGAAGATGATGCTGTTTTCCCCCTGCACACCAGGTACGATCTCAAAACATATGCAATCATCGCATCCGAAGGTTGCCCCTCAACCTGCACATACTGCCAGGCATGCCAGTGGCCCGCTATTTACCGACTGTATGACGGTCGAATTGGCAAGGTTCTCATGCGCAGTCCGCAAAGCGTTATTGCAGAACTGAAAGAAGCCAAGGCACGTACGGAAATCGGCACGGTGCACTTCATGGACTCTATATTCACCTGGCACAAGAAATGGCTGCGTGACTTCCTGCCTCTTTATGAAAAACACGTCGCCCTGCCGTTCTTTTGTTATACCGATGCACGCTTCACCAGCATGGAACAAATCCGGCAATTAAAAGAGTCCGGCATGTTTTCGACCACCATCGGCATACAATCGGTTGATGAGCAGTCCCGCAAAAGAATCATGGGACGTAATGTATCGGATGCGCGAATCATCGAATTCGCCTGGGATATAATCAGTCACAATATCACCCCCACGTACGACATCATTGTTTGGAATCCATTCGAAACCAATGCAAGTCTTGCAAACGGTGTGAATTTCCTAAAGCAACTTCCCAAATCGAATCGCATTTTCGTTTATGAACTGAAAATGCTCCCCAAGAGCACCCTATGGAATCTAGCCAGTCAACTGAGCCCGAAACCTCTCAGCATCAAGGACTATCTTTATTGGTCGTGGGTATTCATGATGGTCCTCAGAAGTAGTGTGACGGAAAAGCACACGGACAGTGTCCTCGCTGAAGAAAAGTATAGAAACGATCCTTATCTATTGCATGCTTTGTATCTGGATCTGCTGAAATCTATGGATGACCGGGAAAGACTTTTTTGCATTCGACCCATAGCCAAAGGCGACACATTGAGACCTACTATGTTCATTGAGAAGGCCAGCTCAAATGCCGAAGGGGTGGTGGGCGAAGATCGACATTATATCACCGGGAAGGTCGCCAAACGGTCGCTGCAGACGGGTGAGTTGTTGCGATATAAAGACTTTTTTACATCGTATCAGGAAAGATAAAGTAGGATGTACGCCCTCTGTGCATTTCATTGCTCTCTCGTCAGCGGTATGGAACCGCTAGCAAACCGAATGGTAAGATGTTGCAGAGGAAAAGGGAATTGGTACGAGGATGCTGACGTAAGGATGCGCAGAAGCAAAAGTCTTCGGATGCGCCGTGTCGTTTTGCAGAACCCACACCGTGCCATGTCATGATATCACTCCGGTGTTTCTGGATCAGAACTTAGATAGGGCTGAATGATGATCGAACGCCTACCCGTGCTGTGCGACGGCCTAAAAGGCAAACGTATTCTTGATGTCGGTACTGACCTCCAAGGCAATACCATCAAAAAACTTTCTCAATATCAGCCATTGGAGGTTATCGGCTTGAATCTTAACACGGGCAATAGAGAAATATGCCCGGGTTGCCACCTGGAATCCGGAGATATTCGGCGAACTGACTACCCAGAGAATTATTTCGATATCGTTGTTTCCTATTCAGCCTTTGAGCATATCCATGAACTCAGCCTTGCTCTTAAAGAAATCTACCGGATACTGAAAAGAGGCGGACTGCTGTATTCATCTTTCGGGCCAGTCTGGTCCGCCTGCTATGGCCACCATTTATGGATTCATTATCAGGGGCAACTATATAATTACCGGAATGTAATTCTTCCACCTTTCTGTCATCTATTGATGCAGCCGGATCAATTGTTCGAATACTGCAATAACAGTTATGGCGCTGACCTGAGCAAAGATATAGTGAAGTTCGTGTATGAATCTCCAGATCAAAATCATCTCTTTTTTGAAGATTACAAGCAAATTATCGAGGACAGCAGATTCGATACTATCATATGTAAAGGTTATGATAACCCTAATCTGAACAAGCTTTACTATCCATTCATATCTCATCGGACGATCGAATCCCTGCTGATCAAATTTCCCAGGTATAAAGATTTTCTATTCAACGGGATGGAGATCTTGCTCAAGAAATGAATCCAGGCTCGAAAAGGTCGTTCCGGAGGTTTTAGAGGAAGCTTTAGTAGCTGGACGGATCAAAAGGACCGCTGGCGATCTTCGGAGTCATCCATTGCCCCACCGTGTGATTCTGCAATACAGCTATTACTTCGATCACGGATCATTGCCCAGAAAAAGAATAGACTCAGTAAGCTCAACCCTGTTTGAGAGTACGGCATGACACAATACACATCACACAACGATTCTATGCAAACATCGAGTTGTGGTAGTAGCAGAGCGATAAAGGTACTTTGCTATTCACCATACAACTCATGGCTTCTACATGGAATGTGGGAAATCACTATACTGCAGGCGTTGAAACTGGGGGGTGCCGAGGCACTCCACGTCCTGTGCGACGGACTCTTTACAGAGTGCGACATGCATTGGGCCGCGTCAAATCCCCGCCATGCACTCTCTTGTACTCAGTGCCAGAGTAGAGTCGCCGATCTCGCTTCGAAGATGGGGATGACATATCAATGGTTGGGGCGTTACCTGACGACTGAAGAACTGTGCCAGGCCCGCGAATGGGCTTCTCTCCTGGACGAAGAGACTCTTTTTGATGTGCAATACGGAGATTGGCCTATCGCCGAATGGATCACATCCTCCGTGCACACTCATTTCAGGCTAACGCGCCTGGACATGGAGATCCCAGATGTCCGCCGGACATTTCGCGAGTACCTTTACAGCGGGCTCGTAGCTTGCTTTGGATTGAATCGTTTGCTTGATCACTATCGCCCGGATGTCCTGTTGCTCTTCAATGGCAGAATGTCCTCAACCCGCATCGCGCTGGAACTGGCAAAGCGGCGAGGCGTGCGAATTGTCTGTCACGAACGAGGCGAGATTCTCGAGACCGTGAAAATTGTAGAAAATACCATGTGCTGCGATACAAATGCCATCAAAGGCCACCTTTGGGGTAATTGGAGTGATATTCCTCTAAGTATCGATGAAGCAACCAGGATCGTCGGATACATGAACGGCAGGCGTTACGGCAAGGGTTTCGGCTGGCATGCATATGCCCCGAAACCGCAGGACCCGGACGAGGTGCGTCATCTTCTTGATCTGAACCGGAATCGGCCGACCTGGGCACTGTTCACCTCATCCGATGATGAAGCAGCAGGGATTCCAGGTTTTCAAGGTCCTTTTCGAACTCAGTTGGACTGGATCAACCACACGATCAGGTATGTCGGCAAACATCCCGATATCGACCTGGTCATTCGAGTCCATCCCAACACAGCCGGCAAAAAGGCAAAACGGGGACACAATATACAGCAGTTCCAGGATCTCGAAACCCTTCGAAGACGATTGCCCGGCAATGTCAAAATGATCATGCCTGACGATCCGATCAGTACATACTCATTGATGGAGATTGCGGATGTCGGGTTGGTTTATTTCAGCACGGTAGGACTGGAGATGAGCTGCCAGGGCAAGCAGGTGGTGGTTGCCGCAGGCTCGCGAATAAGCAATCTTCCCTTTGTGCATACGGTAAAAATCAAAGAAGAATATGAGGCTATTCTCGATCGAATGGGTGCCGTCATGTCGCCGGACGCGTCTATCGAGACCGCCAGAATGGCCTACCGGTACGCCTATGCCATCTATTTCAGATGGAATATCCCCTTCCCGCTCGTCAAAATGCCCGATCCCCACACCGGCACTCTGGCATACCGCTCACTTGAGGATCTGCTTCCCGGGCGGGAAGCTAATCTGGACCGTATCTGTCGGATCGTTCTAGGAAAGGAACCCGCATGGCCGGAGCCCAACGCGATCGAGCGATCCAGGTCCCCGAGGGAAGAAGCACAGATACTCGAATCCTTGTTCCCAGCAAAGCATGGAAGAACCGGTATTCCTCAAGCTATGCAATCGGAGGCTCACGCTGTTGCCCCTGTCTGCACTCCCGGGAACCGGACCAGCCCGCACAATGCAGGACCGGAGTCTCCGCGCGTTTCAGTCATCATTCCGTGCTTCAACTATGGCCGATATCTTCCGGACGCCGTTGACAGCGTGTTGAGGCAGACCTATCGGAATTTCGAAATCATCATTGTCAACGACGGCAGCACTGATGATTCCAAGCAAGTTGCCGAGCACTTGATCGCCCGGAATCCGGACCATCGGATACGGCTGATCGACCAGGCCAATTCCGGACAGCCCGCAATTTCACGAAATCGGGGCATTTTGGAGGCCAAAGGAGAATACATCCTCTGCCTGGATGCGGATGATCTTATTGCTCCAGCCATGCTGGAAGAATGCGTTGCTCTGTTGGACAACAATCCCGACCTATCCATCGCATATCCGGACCAGCTCCATTTTGCCCAGGGAAGATCCCAGACCATTTCATCCGTTGATTGGGATTTCAACCGGCTGCCTTACGCGAATCAGCTTCCCTATTGCTCACTGTACAGACGCAAAGTGTGGGAAGACGCCGGCGGATATAAAACCAACGTTAGAGGGTATGAAGATTGGGATTTCTGGATTGCCGCCGGGGAGCACGGCCATATTGGCAAGAGGATTCCCAAGCCATTGTTTCATTATCGCGACCATGGAAGAGGGCTTTACGCGGATGCCCTCACACGCGACCAGCAACTTCGAGCACAGATCGTGCTGAACCATCCCGCGCTTTATGACCGAAAACCAATAGAACGGGCACAAGAATTTCTGAATAACCGGCGTCAGCCAGGAACTGACCAATCGGCACGTCTTCCAACGAAACCCAGAAAGCCCGGCTATTCCTTTTGCATTATGTCCGATGGTAAGCGTCCAGGGAAACTGCGCACGCTCATCGAAAGCATTCATTTACAGAGGATACCTTCATACGAGATTATAGTGATCGGCATCGCGGAGGATCTTGAACTGAATCACAGCAGATATGTACCGATGGCCAAGGCTGCCAAGGCGGACAGACGGAGCCTGATGCGAAATACGGCAGCGGAAGAGAGTATTTACGACAATCTTGTGTTCAGTGATGATGACATGTTGTTGCCTCCCAACTGGTTTTCAAGCTTACTGGTCTGTATCGAACAATATGATCTACTAACCACTACTATGCTGAATGTTGACGGGACCAGATTCTGGGACAAGGCTTCATGCGGACCCAAGGATCGAAAATTGTTGAACTATGATGAATCTGACCCTTACGTCTACTTGCCCGCTGCTCTTCTTTTGGTGAGATCTGCCGTCTGGGAGACAATCTTATGGAACGAGCGGCTCGGTTGTTGTGAGGCCGAGGAGGTGGATTTCTCAAGACGTGCTCAGTGCATGGGCTATCGTCTTGGTTTTTGCAGAAAGGCCGTTGCCGTCCATAACGACCCGCGGTACACTCAAATTGGCAGATTAGTTTTCATGCGCACGGACGAAGGTGTTGAAACGTGGATAAGGGATCGTTTGAAATCATTCAGTGCTTTGGATTCGATCGGACGGGCAGTTGATGAGATCAAGAAAGAGCATTACGCAGAAGCCGCCGATTGTCTGCGTTACGTTCTTTTGAGGGATCCCAATAATAGTCATGCTAAGGAATTCCTCCACCAACTGGAGACTGCCGCAGGAGGACCTGCAGAAGGCGGCTGCTGGCGCGCGAAGCCTATTTTTCCCCAGAGCCCACAGGAAGACCACAACTTCCAGCGGAAATCGAATGCAGCCTGTAGTCAAAAACCGTCCCAAAGTCGCAATTAAACGATTATCCTGATGTTTGATGACTTGGTCACCGGTACGGCAAGGAAACAAGCGCTAGTACAGTTACGACTAATCCCAGAATCTAGCATCTGATAAGTCGGGCGAGGCCTCAATGCCAATATTGAGCAGCTTCCTTCCAGCCTTGCCGCCCTGGGTGCATGCTCTCAGTCACCGATAGATAGCTTAACTAAATAATCTAACGGCATTTCATTCTGTGGCATCGATGTTGCTTATCTATATTGCGGACTGAGTTCGTTACAGCACTTTTGTCCGAGAGAAGTGTATATGCCTTTTTGGTTGGGTGAGGCAATGAATTGGCTCGCAATACGGAAGGGTTAGAGTAAACTGCTCTATCAAAGACATTACAAATGGATTTGGCAAGTGTAACCGGGTTGCAGGAGGTTTTCACTCCCGGCTCCTTTATTATCAAACACATGGAGCACATTTCTTCGAGAATCTGGAGCACTACATCAGTGCACGACTAAGTGTTTTAAGGAAAAGTGGCTTCCTGGAAGAACTGAAGAGGGAATAAGCTCTCAGAGAATTTGGAGATTAGGGGAATGGAAGATTGGATTGAAAAGGGAGAAGCAGCGTTCGCAGCAGGCAACATCTCTGAGGCCAGGGGATCTTTCGAGAAAGCACTCGAACGCGAACCGCTCAACGTGAAAATCCACAATAACCTCAGTGTGGTTCATTGGAAGCTTGGCAACATTGAAACATGCCTCGATTATCTGACTCGGGCGCTGGAATGGGACCCTAACGATCAAGATGTCATTCTGAATTTAAGCAATATTTTCCATTCCCTGGGAAAAACCGATGACGCCAGAGAAGTCTTGAGTGCATATATTGAGCGGAATCCCTGGGACGAGGAAATCAAGCAGCAGTTTGAGCTTCTGAAACACAAAAAGCCGCAGCAAGAAGGTGTTTTCGATGTTGCCGCCTTTTTTACGGGACAGGGCGAGCTTCAGTTTCAAAAGGGCAGAATTGACCTCGCCAAAGCCTGTTTCGAAATGGCGTTGGAACATAACCCGAACTGCGCCAGGGCGGTAAGCAACCTGGGGGTCGTCTGGTGGGGCGAAGGGGACCTGCAAAAAGCCCTGGAGCTCTTCCATCGCGCCCTGGAATTGGACTCCAAGGACTCAGACATTATTTACAATTCCGCCAAAGCGCTCACAGCGGCGGGAGAGCTCGAGACCGCGGCAGAGTTTCTAAAGATTTACCTGCAGCAAAATCCCCACGCTGAAACAGCCTGGCAGGACTATGCAGCGTTGATCAATGAAATGACGACTGCAACCTGGCGGCCTGATGGTCTTTCCAAAGATGTGGCGGATACTTACGTCGGTATGGGACAGCAACTTTTTCATGCCAGAGACCCCCTCGGCGCTAGCGAAGCGTTCGGTAGGGCACTGCAACTCGATTCGCACCGGATTGAGGCATACTATTATTTGGGCCTGCTCCATCTGCAGCTGAATCAGAAAACCGAAGCCGCAAGCATTCTTGAAGAGGGACTAAGTTTTATGCCTTACCATAAAGAATCGCTGCTGCTTTTGGCTGAAACCGCCATGTCGGAAGACACAATCGATAGAATAAAAATCCTCTACAAAGACTACCTGGTGCAAAAGGGGGAAGACGACCCTGAAATCTCAGCAGCCCTTGAGAAAATAACCAATGGGTCGTAAAGCAACCGGTCTGAACCTCGATCATCCTGTCCCTCTGTGATGCTCAATTGCCGGACGTTAAGAAGATCTTGAAGTAAGGAATCGGCTACTTGTCCCAACTGCAGCTCAGCACAGGTTCGAACGAAGTTAAATGCTCCGAACGAGAATCAATGTATCGTGCGGTTAACGACTTAAGATTGCGCTTGATCGAAGCTCAAGGGTCAAAAGAGCTTTCCGATCAGATGAAGAAGCTGCTGTTAACGCCGATGAAGGTACTTGATATCTCTGCTTGCCGTAAGAAAGTTTCAATCGTAGTGCCGTTTTACCGCCAGCTCGACACGGTCTCGGAAACTCTAAGCTCGATCGCTCTTCAGACCTACCGGAATATCGAAGTTGTTCTTGTTAACGATGGTGATACCGAAGATGTGCTGGAAGTATTCAAATATTTCGCTGCCGATAACCAAGATATCGAATGTCGGTATTATTACAAGACCAATACCGGACTGGCGGAAACCAGAAATTTCGGCATCAGGCATGCGTCAGGAGATTACGTCTTACCCCTTGATTCCGACGACATGATTGCCTCGGTTTTTTTGGAGAAAACGGTGCCAATTTTGGAGCAACATACCAAGCTTGGCTTCGTCTACACCGAGGTACTATTTTGGGGCATCAAAAATCAGATCTGGGGGCGCCAGGACTTTGACCCTCTTTTATTGCTGCAGCGTAATCAGATGACCTGTACTACACTGTTTTGTAAGGAAATGTGGGATGCAGTTGGCGGCTATAATACCAATATGAAGCATGGGTATGAGGATTGGGATTTCTGGATTGGCGCTATTGAGAAAGGCTATCGAGGAACAAACATCCATCTCCCTCTGTTCATCTACAGACGCAAAGCTGATTCCATGCTTGAGCTTCGACACCAATATGACCAGATGGCTAAACAGCAGATCATTGAAAACCACCCCACACTTTATGAGCCCATCACGGATACTGGAAAGGTGCTGCTGGGAATGAAAATTGGCACTATCTCAATTGAACTTATAAAAAAGCAACAGTGGAGCCAAAAAACAGCGCGCTGTGCGAGCACAATGGGCCAGGCGAATTCCAAAACACAACAATAGCTATTCAGCTCAGAATCTCGCGAAGATGCTAAGAGGTTAATCATTTTTGTAGGCCAGCCACGACATAATTGGTGATGGTAAATAGCAACGAAGGGTAGTTCCTATGGAAATGCCATATAACGCTAGTCCGTTGGATGACTTGCGGCGGATGCAGCTCATACAACTTGAAATGTTGTTGGAGATTGATCGAATTTGCAGAAAGTGCGGTATCCAATACTGCATCATAGCCGGAACCCTTTTGGGTGCTGTTCGTCACAAAGGTTTTATTCCGTGGGACGACGATGTTGATGTGGCACTGCTTCGCCCGGAATACGAACGGTTTTGCAGAGCATGTGAAAAAGAATTGGACCGTGAACGCTTCTTTTTGCAGACTCACTCCAACACCTCCGATTATCGTTGGGGCTACGGCAAAATCCGGCGTGTAGGAACAGAGTTTGTCCGTGAGGGACAGGAACATATGACTCATCCCACAGGTGTTTTTGTTGATGTATTTCCCCTGGATAATGTACCCGACAACCTGTTTGTTCGTCGTATCCACAACTTAACTTGCACCATTATTCGCAAAATGCTCTGGTCGGCCGTAGGCGCAAAGTCAGATCCCAAAGTAATTCTGCGATGCGCATACCGCTGCCTTTCGCTGGTTCCGAAGAGCTTTGTGTTCTTTCTCTATGACAGGCTGATGCGGGCAAGCAATAAAAAGCCCACTGAAATGGTGCGGATCTTGACCTTCCCGACCCCTGATAACGGCTATTACGGATACTATCGGAAATGGTATGTCGAGCTTGCCGATATAGAGTTCGAGGGGCATTTTTTTCCGGGCCCCAAAGACTACGATGAATATTTGTCTTTCAAATTTGGGAATTATCATGAGCCTCCGCCAGTAGAGAAGCGTAAGGGGCATGCGGTTGCCCGATATCGGCTTTTACCACTGTAAGGAGAAGATAGTGCGTAGCATGAGGTGGGAGAATCACCAAAGGAATACAGCGGCGGGAGTCTGGCAAATGAAAAAAGTCATTACATACGGTTCTTTTGATCTATTCCATGATGGGCATTATAACCTTTTGAAGCGTGCCAAAGCCCTTGGCGACCATCTCATTGTTGGAGTTACGACAGAACAGTATGATGAATACAGAGGGAAAATGAATGTTGTTGATTCTCTGATGCAAAGAATCGAGCATATAAAACAGACCGGATTTGCCGATGAAATCATAATAGAAGATCATGAGGGACAGAAGATCGAGGATATTCAAAAGTATGGGATAGATATTTTTACTGTTGGCTCTGATTGGACAGGAAAATTCGACTTTCTAAAGAACCATTGTGACGTAGTCTATCTAGAGCGCACAAAAGGAATTTCCAGTACCATGATGAGGCAGAAAAACTACAAAATTGTCAGACTGGGCATCATTGGAAGCGGAAGAATTGCAGTGCGCTTTGCTCCGGAAGTCAAGTATGTAAGTGGGACAAATCTGGAAGGAATCTACAACCCGCGCCTCGATAGTGCAAGAAGCTTTGCACAGCAATTTGAGTTGAAGTTCTTCACAGACGACTTGAGAAAGTTTCTAGAAAAAGTTGACGCTGTATATATAGCGTCACCTCACAATACACATTATGAATACATCCGAAAAGCATTAGAAAGCGGCAAGCATGTACTTTGTGAAAAGCCTATGGTTTTACAGGCCCGTCAGGCTGAAGAGGTCTATCAGCTTGCTAAAAGAAAAGACCTTGTATTACTGGAAGGAATTAAAACAGCTTATGCGCCCGGGTTCCTGCAGCTTCTGGCAATAGCCCAAAGTGGCAGAATAGGCCAGATACGCGATGTAGAAGCTTGCTTTACAAAGCTGATAAGCGGAAATATCAGAGAATTGAGACCTGAGGAAAACGGGGGAAGTCTTACTGAGCTTGCGAGTTATCCTCTTCTCGCTATCATTAAACTGCTTGGCACCGATTACAAGGATTTCAGATTTGAGACGTTTATAGATGAAAACGGGATTGATTTGTATACAAAGATCTATCTTCATTATGAGAATTCTGTTTCTACGGCAAAGATTGGTCTGGGGGTAAAATCCGAAGGGCAGCTTTTGATATCAGGCACCCAAGGATATGTCTATGTGGAGGCTCCCTGGTGGAAAACAAAACACTTTGAAGTACGCCATGAACAACCCGAACATAATGAAAAGTTCTTTTCCAAGTTCGTCGGAGAAGGTTTCAGATATGAGCTGAGTGATTTTATCTCGTTGATAAACGGCAACGTCAAAAAGGGATTTAAGCTGACAGCAAAAGAATCCATTGCTATTTCAAAAATTATCGAAGCATTTTTAGCAAAAGAACGAACACTAATTATGAAGTATTAAGTTTGCGATGAAAAAGATAAAAGTATTACAGCTTCCCATTGCTAATGCGCGAGGTGGTATAACACAATATGCGTTGCAAAACTGGAAGGCTATCGACAAAAATCTTTTTCAATTCGATTTTGCCACAAGAAGCAAAGCGTTGGATTTTGCCAATGACCTTATGGAGCAAGGGTGCAAGATTCATTATTTAACCTGCTCGTCGGAAGAAAATGAACCACAGTTCATCAGGGAAATCCATCAGATTCTGGATGAAGGCTACGATGCCGTTCATCTCCATACATCCTTCTGGAAAGGCTTTTGGGTAGAAAAACTGGCAATAGAAAGAAAATGCCCCGTAGTGATCATTCACTCCCACAGCACGATGGTTGATATATTAGATGAGAAGAAACGGAATGAATACATAACTACTCACAATATCTACAGGAATACGCTTCCCATCGAGTACGCTACGAATTTTTGTGCTTGCTCCAGACTTGCGGCAGATTGGCTATTTGGCGAACATATTCCTCGTGCACGTATTCAAATATTGAAAAATGCTATTGATGTACCGACCTACAGCTTTTCGTCTGAAATTCGAAAAGATTACCGTGAAAAATTGGGGCTTCATAGATGCTTTGTGTTGGGACATGTTGGGAGATTTGTCTATCAAAAAAACCACGAGATGCTCATAGAAATATTCAGGCGGGTCTATCAGGAGATGCCTCATGCAAGACTGATGTTGATCGGCTATGGTGAGTTGGAAAAAAATGTCCGGCAACAGGTGAAGAAGTACGGGCTGGAACATGCAGTGCTTTTTCCAGGAAAAACTATAAAGGTTCCCCAGATGCTGCAGGCAATGGATATTTTTTTGTTACCTTCCCGATTTGAAGGATTGCCGATTGTTCTTGTAGAGGCGCAGGCAGCTGGCTTGAAATGCTTGGCCAGCGCAGCCATTTCACGGGAAATAAAGATTACGCCTGATCTGGATTTCCTTCCTGATTCTGTTTCCGCCTGGGTTGAATATATTTTGCAAGTTGCCAACGGCTATGAACGCAAAAAAAATGACGACCTGATAGCTCAGGCCGGCTTCGATTTGAGAAGACAAATCAAACTGATCGAAAAACTATATGCTGAAGAAGATATTTCCAGGGATTGTCCAAGTGCCGCAGACAAATTTTAGCCGATAAGAGGCTTCCCGCCTCAAAAACAGGCTTCCCCGACCAGCCAAACTGTTGACCTGTTATACTTGTTAACGACGAAAATTTGCATTTGAGCTGTAGGGCTCGTTCCCCGAACGAGCCAAGCGAGGTGCGTTCGGGGAACGCACCCTACACTCATAAAACGATACTTTTTAACCTAAACGAGTATAGTTTGGTCGATTCTTCATGATTGGTGTTAGCAGCGCCGTGAAAACGTGTCTAAAATAGCGGAATAAAAATGCACGATTTTCTGGCCACTTTTTGCTCCATCCGACCGTTCCAACAGGTGGCCGCATCCAGAACAAAGAAGAATAGAAATGCAGAAGAACATTTTTGAGGATGCTTTCCGAAGAAGATATGCCTGTCTCAAATTGCATTTTCGAGATGGCCGTTTTCATACACTTTCAGATCATCGGTGACAATTGGGTCGGACGCCATGCGAACAGGTATGCATATACAAGGCATGAGATGTTTTTAAAAGCGCAAAAAAGAATTCTTGAATTGATCGGTAAGTTATCTGATATGGCGGACATTATGTGGCAACTCCGTGATCCCGCCAGTGCTATTTTAGATTGCCTGGCGGCTCTTGACATCATTCATTCTCAACTGCAACAAGAGGAAGCTATCCCAGGAAAAACAATTGAACAGTTGCACAGCATTCAAATCTCTTTGAAAGGATTCATCAGAAACAACGAACCGATCAAAGAAAGTTCTGCTAGGATGCTGAATACTCAACTACTCTTTCTGAAAGCGTTCTTTCAAGACGAGATCAAGGCCAAGCTCAATGTGGTTTTCTTTCCCTACAAGGCTTCCATGTGGGACAGTCTCGAAACGGTTTATGAAGCTGCTGCCAAAGATCAAGATTGCGTAGTTAAGGTGGTACCTGTTCCCTATTATCAACTGAGTCAGGATAGAAAAGTCCCTCTCTATGAGGGAGAACGATTTCCAGCGACTATTCCCATTACTCATTACAGTACGTATGATTTAGAGAAAGAGCAGCCGGACATCGTTTTCCTGCATAATATTTATGATCAACACAATACACTAACGCAGGTATTTGAAACATATTTTACGTCTAATCTCAAAAAATACACCGACATGCTGGTCTATGTGCCGTATCATATTTCTTCTCCCTTTAGACCTGGGAAGAACGAGGTACGGCTTGCCTACGACCTCCCGTCCATAAAACATGTTGACAAAGTCATATTTGCCGGCGAGTTTGTAGAAAAAGAAGCACTAGAAAAAGGCTTGCCAAAGGATAAGATTTTGACATTGGGATCACCCAAGTTCGATAGCATCCTGAAAGCCTTGAATGGAGATGTTGAGATCCCAGATGAATGGCGGAAGATCATTGAAGGGAAAACAGTATACTTGCTCAATACAGGTTGCCTGTATTTTGTGACAAATCCATTTCTGAATACGCACTACTTCACAGAATTCTTTAGTATCCCAAGGATTGACGCAGCGAGTGTTTTGATCTGGAGACCGCACCCATTAACGGAAGCTTCTATTTTAAGATATATGCCGGATTTGTATAAAGGCTATATGCAGATAAAGAAGTGGATAAAAGATGCAGACCCTCATTATAAGAACATAATACTGGACGAAACGGATGATTATCTGGTTACCCTGAAAATCGCAGATGTTCTGATTTCGGGCGGCAGCTCTATATTAGACTCTTACTTATTGACTGAAAAAAAGGTGCTATTTTGGGCTAGAAAAGAGCCGGAAACTAGTCTCTTACCATCTGACCTCTTTTACTATACACACGACGAGCAGGAACCCTGGTATGAGCTGATAAAGAAGTTTCCTCGCGGATACGATCCCCTGGCAGACAATCGTAAAGGCATTGCAGGCAAAGTGTACGCGAATACTGACGGGACTTGTGGGGAGAAAGTATATCAGGCAGTTAAAGAGCTTGTGCTGAAAGAAAAGCAGCTTCAAATCGGACGGCGTGGGTTGAGACTTTTTCAGAACTGAGCACTGATGGAGTGAAACTTCAGCGAATTGCATTCTCTAACTCTGAATTACGAAAACAAGATTGTACCCGATCATCGTGAAATGAGTTCAAAGTCTAGTGGGAAAGATGTTTTATCCACGACAGCAAGAAAATAGTGCCCTGGTGCAGAAATGGCCCCCGGACGCGCTGGAGAGCGCCTTGATTTATCCTGTCTCGGGCTCACTCAACCTCGTTTGAATTTCCGGGAGATTTGGTTCCATGACGCATCATCCCCTTTTGTCGGTCTGCATGATCGTAAAAAACGAAGCCCACAACCTGGTGGAAGCTCTGCCCAACTTTGCCGTGTTCGCGGATGAAATGGTCATTGTCGATACCGGTTCTACTGACGGTACCCGGGATGTTGCCCGGGCCCACACGTCCAGATTCTTTGATTTTGAATGGATTCAAGATTTTTCGGCGGCGCGCAATTACTCGTTCGAGAAAGCTAGCGGACGTTATTTGCTGTGGCTGGATGCCGACGATCGATTTCAGCCTGACATGCAGGCTCGCATCAATCGGCTCAAAGCCCATTTCGATGGAAATAAGGCGTTCAATTTTCTTCTGGAAAACGTTCACGAGCCGGGCCCGTCCAGTTTTTGCTATCAACTTCGCTGCGTGCCGGCGCGAAGAGACACGCGGTTTGAGGGGCGAATCCACGAACAGCTTTTGAAGTCAGCAGTCCAGGCCGGCCTGGAACTAGTCGATACGGATATCACAGTGCATCACATGGGGTATGCAAACGAAGATGTTTGCCGAGCCAAATTGAAACGCAATCTCGACCTGCTCCTGGTTGAACTCGAGGCCGGCGCAGAGGGGCCGTCGACACAGTTGTTTCTTGCACGGACGTATGAGGCACTGAATAAAAGAGAGCAGGCCATCGATGCCATGGAAAAAGCCATCCGCAGGATGGAGCTGGAAGCGTCCCACCGGGATTTCATTGTTGAAGGGCATTTATTCCTCGGCCGGTCCTATGCGGAGCGCGGCGAGCCGGCGAAGGCTCTGCGGTCTGCAGTACGAGCAGCAGCCCTGGTTGAAAAGGAGCCACACCATTGCCTCTCGGTGGCGATGCTCTTTCAGGATCTCGGCAGACACAAGCAGGCGTTGGGATATCTGCATCGGGTTCGCAGCAATCCCTATCGCCCCGGTTGGCTCCCTTCCTGGGACCTGCCGCCGGAAGGAGAAATCCTGGTGCACATGGCATTCAGTTTGCTCTGCCTGCAGCAGCGACCTGATGCAATGGAGATGTTGAGACTGGCGTGGCAATCAGGGGAAGATGCTGGAAAAAGTTGGGAGTGGATCGGCCTGAGGGCGTTGCGACTGCAAGACTATCGTCTTGCTTTGTCAGCCTATGAGAGTGCTTTGCAGACAGGCTCCATGAGCGCCGACGGTTACTGCAACCTGGGCTTGATTTATCGAAAGCGCGGTCTCTGCAGCAAAACGGCTGAATGCTATAGCCGGGCTTTGCAGCTGGAACCCGGACACCAGGCAGCCATGACCAACCTGGCCCACTTTTATCTCGAACGCGATCAAATTCAAGCTGCCGGCCCTTTATTTCAGGAGCTGGTCGACCGCGGGGCAAAAGAGCTTGATATTCTCCTCGGGTTGGCAGTCGTCGCCGCCACACAATCCGACAGAGGGGTATTGACACAAGTGCAGACGCAATTGCTGGCAGCGGATGGGTCGAATGTCCCGGTTCAACTTTCGGTACGCAATTCAGATTCGGCGCAGACGTTTGCGCTGATCGCGGAGAACTTTGAGAAACAACACCGGAAACGATTGGGCGAGCTTGCCCGCGCTGTTGTCCGGGCGTTGCATTGATTCCGAATTCGTTGCAACCAACTTAACGACTCTATCCGCAAGCTTCCGTCATTCCCGCACGCATTTGGCGGGAATCCAGCTCAACGCCCATTGTAGATTCCCGCCAGAAAATTGCGCGAATGACGGGGAAGATTCCGGGAATGACGGGAGACGGGTTCGGCGATAATGTATTGTAAGTTAGCAAGATATTCACAGATATCATTAAATTGACGCCAATGCCCGAACGCGGAAATCCGGTTGGCATCGTAGCATTTAGGTTCCCGCCTCGTGGGAATGACGAAGGCGAACCTTGGGAGGCTTATGTCTATCTTCCCGCGTATTTCTTTGTGCATGATCGTTAAGAACGAAGAGCAACGCCTTGCCGATTGCCTTGCAAGCGCCAGGGATTACGTGGACGAAATGGTGATCGTCGATACCGGCTCCGTTGACACCACTTGTGAAATCGCCGCATCCTTCGGGGCTCGAGTGTTCCACCTCCCTTGGCGCAATGACTTCGCTGCGGCTCGCAACGAATCGTTGCGGCACGCGACCGGGGACTGGGTCCTTTGGCTGGACGCAGATGAGAAGCTGAATCCATGCGGAGTGGCGAACTGCCTGCGATTGGCGGCACGCAATCCGCAGGTCGGAGCATATATAGTGCCCTTACGGAATTTCTTTGAGGATGTGACCGCGGGATCTCATCACGCTACTCGCTTTTTTAAGCGCTACCCTGGAATTGTCTTCAGCGGCAAAGTGCACGAGAGTGTCGAGGGGTTCCTCACGAGAATCGGAGCTATCAATGGTTGGGCACCGTTTGTGATCGACCACTTCGGATATTCGCTCAATTTGGACCAGATGCGGGAAAAACTGGAGAGAAATCTTCAATTGCTCAAAGAAGAAATCAGGTCGGAGCCAAAGGACGCCTTTAAGCTTTATTATCTAGGGATGACGTTGATCAGTCTGGACAAAGAAGAGGAAGGCTTCGGGTTGCTTGCGAAAGCTGCCAGAGGCAAAAACCTGACTCCGAATCTGGCGGCGCTCATTCAGAATCGCATTACTATCAAGCACCAGGCCCGAGCAGAGCACGACGCGGCAATCGCCGGCGCAAAGAGATCCCTGCGCGTCGTTCCTCGGCAAAACACAGCGAGAATGCATTTGGGGACGGCCTACTACAACCAGAAAAAGTTTGCCGAAGCATTGCCTCATTTTCATTCGGTACATCACTTCATCAGCTCGGCACCGGAGCGCAGTATCACCGAGATCAGCCAGGAGCAAATGGTCGACTGCGCAGAGATCCTCAAGGCGCTGGGAATATGCATGGCGCAGACAGGGCAAAGTGAGCTCGCCATTCCCCTTTTGGAAGAACAGCTGCGCATAACTCCGGAGGATAGCGAGAGCCTTTCTTATCTGGGCTTGGCCTATGTCAACACCGGCAGCTACGCCGCCGGCTTGGCTAACCTGGAGCAAGCCCTCGCTCTCGGTGCATCCAAACGTCTGATCGGGATGGCATTC
>ENA-OSEO01000543-OSEO01000543.1-sediment-metagenome-genome-assembly--contig:-NODE-543-length-93300-cov-8.006018_pt1 | contig 93300 bp, 83 predicted proteins | sample MGYA00237883_ERZ534232 | MGnify/ENA metagenome assembly ERZ534232
GAGCCCCTTGTCGGAAGCGGATCCCCTCTACGCATCAAGCTTTCTGCTCTAGGCCGGGTTCGGATTCTCGCTTCCCTGTTTGGACGGTGTTCTTCTACTTCAAATTATCCCCCTAAAGATACAAGGCCGGGTTGCATCTTTCAACCCGGCTTTTTATATTTGTGGTCCGGGTTCCGAACCTGCCCTGTTAAGGGTTGAACCCGGCCTACCAAACCATTTACTAGCGAAAATTACTTTTCTGGCGTGTCTTTCGTCTTGGCCAAAGCCAGAAACCGTTGCCAGCCTTGCTTGAGTTTGAAACCCTGCAAGCGCCAGGTGCCAACAATGCCGTAAGGAAGGAACATCACGATCAACACAAAGATGATCCCAAAAACCAATGGCCAGCGAGCGCCGAACCAGGTATAGAAGAACTGGCTGAAGATTTGCATAATACCAGCCCCCAGGATCGGACCGACTAATGTGCCCATGCCCCCCAAAATTGTCATGATCAGTGCGTTCACCGTAGTCACACCGGAAGTCATCGATGGTGTGGCACTGGTGGTCCACAACGAGTATAAACCGCCAGCAACTCCGGCAAAAACAGATGCGATCACAAAAGCCAGGGTTCGATAGGTGACAGGGTTGTAACCAATCATCCTTGCGCGGTCTTCATTCTCTCTGGTCGCCTGGACCACTCGCCCGGTAGGTGAACTAACAATACGCTTCATCAAAATGTAAGCAAGCACCAGGAATGCGAGGGCGATAAAGTAGAAGGTCAGACGGTTTTGGGTGGGGTTGATCCACATCGGTACTGGTACACCGTGCATACCCTCATCCGCACCAGTCCACTCCACGAAATCCGTTGCACGTGTGAGCAAGTTCAGAGCGGTTGAAAGTGCCAGGGTCAACATGGCAAAATAAGCCCCTTTGACCCTCATAGCAGAAACGCTGAACAGCAGTCCAATCAAGATCGAGACCAGGATTGCAGCCAGGAAACAAATAATTAATATGACAATTTCGGTGATATTCGTGTTTCCAATGAAGATTTGATAACTATTCAAAATGTCTGGGGCAACGTGTTTGAGTAGCAGAGCTACTGTGTAAGCTCCACCACCAAACGAAGCCGCATGACCGAATGACAACATGCCCGCATAACCAATGAGCAGGTCATAACTCATGGCAAATACTGCCATGATAAAGAAGTTGATCAACTGTCCCTGCCAGAACTTATTGGTTCCTTCAGTCAGGCTGTTTTGCCCAAGTAAGGAAAAAATAAACGGAAAAGCGAAGGCAAGTACTACAAAGATAAGAAATCCTTTATCTTTTTTCCAAATATTGTTCTTCATAGTTAGTCCTTCTTCCCAAACAGACCTTGCGGTCGCAGGAGCAAAACAATGATCATAATGATTACAGTCGACGCTTCAGCTATGGTTGGAGAAAGTTGGAGTTTGAGCGCAAAGTAGTCGCCAAACGCACGCGCCATTCCAAGAATAATGGCACCCACAAAGGCGCCAACATAACTGCCCATACCACCAATAACCACAGTAATGAAACCTTGCATTTGGTATTGGTCACCCATCATAGGTTGTACCGGCAAAAATGGCGCAGCACCGATGCCGCCCAAGGCTGCCAAAGCCACGCCTAAGGCGAAGACGATGGTGAATACCCGTTTGACATTGATTCCCAACGCTTCGACCATCTGCGGGTCCTGTACGCCTGCCCGGATGATCATACCCAGGCGGCTGCGAGTCATCAACAAGGTTACAAAGACAAACATAACCACCCCTAACACAATGACAAAAAGCCGATAGGTCGGGAAGGTGACTCCGGCGATACTGATGGTCGAAGAACCGTTCATCAACCATTCGGCAATCGTTGTTGCGCGACCGGGTTGGGCGAACAAAGGAGGGCGTACCATCTGGTATGCCAGCGGATCCCACAATACCTGGACCAATTCCCGCAGAACAAAGCTCAAACCAAGGGTCATCAACACGATAAAGAATGGACGCACGTAGAGGGGACGGATCATGGTAATCTCGATCAGAGCACCCAACAAAAAGCCAAAGAGCGTCGCAGCAATGATCGCCAAAGCAAATCGCAGATTGCCATCCATTAGTAATACACCCTCTGAAGCACTCTCACGAATCAGCGTGAAGATGATCGTTAAGACCAGTAGCACGATGGGCAAGATCAAACGTTTTCTCAAGGGTTCAAGAGCACTGATTTCTGTGCGATTACCGGGTTTACTCACTCCAATCGCAACCAACGCCCCACTGATCATCAACAGCAAAGGTCTCCAAAGGAAACGTATAAGGGGTTCTTGCGGGCTGAGTTCTGCCAGCGGATTGGAAGAGGTTGTCGTCGCCGCGACCATGGCAGTCTTAGCCAGCCCAATGATGTCAAATTTCAACAAAGACAAAACAGCAACGATCAAAGCCGCAATAAACAAAAGTGTTGGCAAACGCTTCTGCCAGGCCTCACTCACATTGAGACGCACAAGCAGCGGCTTGACCAGCGGGATCAACATAATACCAGTCGCGAAAGCTAAAACCAGGGGCAGAACGCCAAAAATAAAGGTTGGGTTGGTATAGAATTGCCAGCCTGCGTAGGCTCCTAACATGAACATTGAGCCATGGGCAAAGTTCAGGACATCCATCAGACCAAAAATCAAGGTCAGACCAGCTGCAACCAGAAAGAAAAGCGAACCAAGGGTTAGTCCTGAGAGGGTGGTGCGGATAAAGGCTTCCTGCCCGGCGTAACTGTATAAGCCGTAAATCACCCCTGCGACTACGAGTACCCCAATTACGGCATAAAGTATTTTTCTGTTTTTATGGCTCATTACGCCTCACTTTTGCTGACTGGAGCCTGGATACTGGCTCCCAGGTACTGGTGAATAAGGTCCTGGTCTTGGACCAGGTCAGACATCAAACCCCGATGAACACTTTTTCCATCATCAATAATGACAAAACGTTCAGCCAACTGGCTGGCCATGATGAAGTTTTGCTCCACCAGCAGGATCGTTGTGGTGTCTTTTAATTTCCGAATGGCTTCCATCATTTGTTGGATCAGGATAGGGGCAAGCCCCTCACTCGGTTCGTCGATCAGGAGCAATTTATTGTCAGGGACTAAGGCGCGAGCCACTGCCAGCATCTGTTGTTGTCCACCGGAAAGCTGGTTACCTTTCAACTTGGAAAGGCGTGCCAGGTCAGGGAAAAGTTCAAAAATGAAATCAGCATGAAGATCGAGGTCACCTTTTTTGCGTTCCGCCAGTTTGAGATTTTCCATCACGGTCAATGCGCGAAATATTGCCCGGTTTTCAGGAACGTAACCGATGCCAAGGGTTGCAATGTTGAATGCTCGTTTGCCCTGTATCTCCTCACCGTCAAAAATTACTCTTCCATTGCGTGGCGGGGTCAAACCCATGATGGTTTTGAGGGTGGTGGTTTTGCCGGCACCGTTGCGACCCAACAGCACCGTAATCGAGCCTTTGGCAACCTCCACCGAGACACCTTCAAGGATATGGAATTGACCGATATACGTGTCAATCTCTTCAACACTTAATAAGTACTTGTTCGTGTCCGTTGTTTCCATCATCCCAATTCTCCATAGAGGTCTCCCAGGTAAGCTGCCTGGACCTGGGCATTGTGCGCGATCTCGTGCGGTGTTCCTTCTGCCAGTAAACGACCCAGTGCCATCACGGTGATGCGATTAGAGACCGACATGACCATATCCATACGATGCTCCACCAGGATGGCAGTGCTTGCCTTGAGATGCACCACTTTGTTGATGATTTCAATTAATTCTGGCACCTGTTCAGAAGACATGCCCGCTGTTGGTTCATCGAATAGGAGTAATTCGGGCTCTGTGGAAAGCATGATACCCAATTCGAGCTTGCGTTTCTCTCCATGAGCCAGGTTGCGAGCCAATACAGTCTCTTTTCCCTGCAATCCAACCAGGTCTATCACTTCCTCGGCTTTTTCTGCATAGGCTGGGTATTGTTCGGCCAGGGTAAAAAACCGAAAATTGTCTTTGCCCATGGCTTGTGCCCCAAGGCGGATGTTCTCCAATACACTCAGATTGGGGAAAATGTTCGTGATCTGGAAGGATCGCCCTATGCCCATGTGAGCTCGGCGTTGCGGGGCAACGTTCGTGATGTTTTCACCTTTATAGAAAATTTTGCCGCTATCTGGTGCCATCATGCCGCTGAGCAAGTTGAATAATGTCGTCTTTCCAGCGCCATTTGGACCAATGATGGCATGCATGCTGCCTTTGGTAATCTGGATGCTGACATCATCCACCGCGACCAGTCCGCCGAAAGACTTACGCAGATTCTGCGCTTCAAGTATGGTTTCGTTGGTCATTCTTTCCTTTCCCTTATCATCTTAAAAACAAATAAGTTTGTGTAAATATTCTAATTTCAGCTTTGAGTCTGTTAAAAAAATATCGAAGTGCAAAACGAAAACAAATACCAATAAAAAATACAGGAAACGATTTTTTGATTCGTTTCGAAAACGATTCGATACCTTTTCAATTAACTCAAAGTGTTGCTGCAATCTCATCCACAAGGTAAAGTCTCTCGTGAAAGAAATGGTCACCTAATTTGATACAGAAAAAATTAATCCAGGCAGGGAGGTTGAACCTCCCTGCCTTTTCAATAATCGACTTTATGGGGCTGGAATGACGGTCAGGTCACCACAGCGGGATGCATAATCACCTGCGAGGGTGCAGGGGACATCCAGTTCGTCAAATTCAGAGACGTAGATGGTCTCGAAGAATTTGTATTCATTGACACCGTCTTTGTCCAGGTCAGGATCGAGATTGACCAGTTTCAGGATGTTCATCGGTTGTTCACAAACATGATCTTCCGGGCGGATGTGATAGGTGCCCTTGGGACCTTCGAAGGTCAAGCCTTCCAAGGCTGCGATCATGGCGTCACCGTCGGTGTCTCCACCAGTTTTCTTCAAAGCTTCACCCAATGCGATCGCGGAGGCAAAACCACCAGCCGTGAAGAGATCGGGGTATTCGTTGAATACTTCCAGGTGACGTGCGACCAGCCAGTCGTTGACAGGATTCTGAGGCACACTCCAGTGATAGACATTCAGACCAGTTGAGCCAACAGCGCTGCCAAAGACAGCTGCGAAGGAAGCATTGTCGCCAAAGCCAGTACCAACAGTCATGGAATCAAGCGTGCCAAGGTCAGTCAATTGCTGGAATAAGGTCACATAGCCAGTTCCAGACCAGGTCAGGAAGAGGTTCTGTGCGCCGCTGTCCATTGCCTGCTGGATGTAGGCAGTGAAGTCAGTGGTTTCGAAGGGCACGGCCACCGGGGCGATCAGGTTTCCGCCAAATTTTGCTACGGCATATCCCAGAGCAACGTTGGAGCCCTGTCCGAAGGCGTTGTCCACGTAGATGTGGGCAAAGTCGGGTCCGACGTTCTCAACCAGGTATTTGGCGATCACAAGGGTGTCATCAAAACTGGTGCGGGAAGTACGGAAAACGTAGGGGTTAAAGTTGGGACCAGTGGGGAAGGAGGATGCAGCAGGATCGATCATGAGGATAATCTTGTTTTCCAGCGCAACGTTGGTCAGAGCGACGGCTGAAGCAGAGGAAACGGGACCCTGTAAGAGTTCGACACCGTCTTTTTCAATCAGTTCCTGGGCAAGTGAGACTGCCTTTTCAGGAGAACCCTCATCATCTTTAACGATGACCTCAACAGGGCGACCAGCGATGATCGGGCGACCTTCTTCATCAAAATTACCATCAGCCATATATTCCAGACCCAACTGGAAACCACGTTGTTGCTGCTGACCATAGAGAGCCATCAGACCAGACATCATACCGATTTGACCAATCTTCAGCACTGGACCAAGTTCAGCCACTGGTTCTTCGGTTGCTTCTTCTGTCACGACAACTTCCTCGGTTTCTTCCACGGGGGCTTCTGTCACAACAACTTCTTCGGTTGGTTCAGGTGTTTGCTCAACGGGCTTGACGCAAGCACCCAAGACCATGCTCAACACGAGCAGCAAGGCGACTACAAAAAATACGGACTTTTTCATTTTTTCTCCTGTCTTATCTTTCTTTCTAAATTACCTCTGACAAATTGTCAGTTGGTTACGATTATTACTCCTGTCCGCTGTGCTTCAGGGCAAATCCCATCAGCAGGGTATTCAGCGGTCCAGGTTTGTCCAGGCAAAGGGCATGCCCTGCGCCTGGGACGACAACATATTCGGCTTGAGGGATACGATCGACCATCATTTGAGCCATTTTGCGCCCCTTGATCGGGTCTTCTTCCCCAACCACGATCAGGGTCGGGCAGCTAATTTGTCCTAATTGATCAGTAATATTGTAGGATGTGAAAGCGTCCATCAGCTTCACAAACGATGAAAGGTCCAGCTTAGCAAAATTTGCCTTCGAGGCTGGTAACAAAGCTTCATTTCGGTTCAGGTACTCCTCACCGAAATTCAGAAACACAGAAGTGTTGAAGAGCAGCTCGGCATCATTGCGTTCGCCGGCTATTTTCCAGGGGTAAGACTGCAGTTTGAGCAACAACGGCACTTCCGAAACACCATCGATTACGACCAGGCTTTTGGTCTTCTCTGGATGCCGTAAGGCGAACATCAGGCTGATCTCAGACCCATACGAGATACCGGCGATATGTGCTTTTTCAATTTCCAGGGCATCCAACAACCCTGCCAGGTCATCAGCATGCATTTCCATCGAGTAAGGACCATCCGGATGGTCGGATTGCCACATCCCACGGCAGTCATAGAGCAGCACACGAAAATGTTTGGAGAGTGCCATGGTCTGGAAAAACCAGCTGGCTGTACTCATCATTATACCGTTAGAAAGAACGATCACTTCCCCATCTTCGGGTCCGTGAAGTTCGTAGTAAAGGTTGATCTCGTTGACAGCTATGCGTGGCATTTCAGATTCTTCCTAAGCTGGTTCAAACGCCAGGAACTTCCTGGCAGACTCGCCCTCACCTCGAATAACGAAGGTTTGTTTGAGAGGTAAACCGATTTTGATGGCGGAAGGATTGCTCAGATCCACACCAACAATCTGGGCACTGATGCGAGCTCCTTCTTCCAGGCTCACGATGCCGACACAATATGGATTTTTGGCGTTGTAACCAGCTTCAGCCATGCTGGTAGGTGGAACATAGATAACCGTGAAGGCTGCCAGGGTGCCACGACCATTGGTTTGAATGCGTTCAGCCTTGTCGGAGTTACAGCGCGGGCAAATCTGGCGTTGGGGAATGGAGATGTTACCGCAATTGAGACAACGTGACCCAATCAACAAATCCTGGGCAATCGCCTGCTGGAACTCTTTGGAATTCATAGTATTGTCTGTCATCTCAGTTCCTCTTTTCGAAGATATGCACAACACAGGTCTGACCGGTTCCGCCCACATTGTGAGTCAATCCATATTTAAGAGTGCCTGGTAACTGTCGCTCACCGGCAATGCCGTGCAATTGCTTCCATACTTCCACAACCTGCCCCACACCAGAAGCTCCAACCGGGTGACCCTTCGATTTCAAGCCGCCGCTGGTATTGATCGGGTGGCTGCCACTGCGGGCAGTTTGCCCTTCCATAGCAGCTTTCCAGCCTTCCCCACGCGGGAAGAATCCTAGATCTTCGCTTGCCATGATTTCAGCAATGGTGAAGCAATCGTGCACTTCAGCAAAATCAACATCTTCCGGTCCAATGCCTGCCATTGCATAGGCATGCTTTGAAGCCTTCTCTGCCGCTGGAACGCTGCTGAGGGATTCCCGTTCAGCCAGAGCGCCATCGCTTGCTTGCCCGGAACCAACCACAAAAATTGGCGAGTCGGAATATTTCGAGGCTAATTCTTCGCTGACCAACAAGACCGCTGCTGCGCCATCCGAAACCGGAGAGCAGTCAAACAAGCGCAAAGGCCAGGCGATCATCGGGTTGGCTTTGAGGTCTTTCATAAAAGCCATCTCATCTTCCCATTCGGGGATGGGCAAGCCTTTTTGTTCGGCTTTTTTCCTTTTTCCAGCCATCACATCACCAATGGTTTGGTTGAACTGAGCTTTTTCATTCAAGGCGCCGTTCTCATGGTTCTTGATACCTACGCGCAAGAGCGAATCGGGATCAGCTTTGTATTGATCGATGTAAGCGCTCGCCATGGCAGCGTAAAAACCGGGGAAAGTGAACCCCGCCGGGATCTCAAACATCGAGTCAGCTGCTAATGCTAAAGCATCGGTGACTTTCGCACCGGGTAAGTCGGTCATTTTTTCCAAACCGCCTACCAAAACTACATCAACATCACCGGAAGCGATTGCCAAAACTCCCTGGCGTAACGCCACGCCACCGCTGGCACAAGCATCTTCAATTCGTGTGCTGGCAATCGGTGACAGACCAACCCAGCTCGCTACGATAGGTGCCAGGTGAGCTTGATTTTCAAAATGGTCCGATGTAAAGTTGCCCATGTAGAAAGCTTCGATATCTTTCGGATCAAAGCCCTTCTGAACACTTTGTCTGAGTTCCTGGTAGGCTTCAACAAACAGATCACGGGAGGTCAGCTCCGGGAAAACCCCGAATTTGCTCATCCCAACGCCAACAACGGCTACACCGCGTGAAAACTTTTTTGTCATACGGTTTACGCTTTCTCTTTTCGATAAATAACTGGATTTTGAAGGTCAACCGGACGTTCGTGCTCGCCGGCAGCTACCAGGGTCATTCGTAATAAGTCATCCTCAATCTGGAAAAGCCCTTGAAACTTACCAACCAGACCAAAAGTGTGCTTTTGCTGGTCGATGTCGATCTTGTCTTCCTTGGTTTGCCAGGTGCCGCTCGAAACAATGCCCAAAGCATCGTAACGAGCTTCAAAGGTCCCATCTTCGAGGAAACGAAAGTATAAACCCGGGTAGGATTGACCCTCAATTTGAGACCATTTGCCTAAAATTGCTTGTTCCATAGATTCTCCTTAAAAGAACTGCTTATCCGGAACGATGCCCAGGCGATGAGCTTCTTCACGGATCGATTCCCTGAAATCAGGATGAGCGATCCGAATCAAGGCTTCCATACGCTTCTTGACTGAAAGTCCGCGTAATTGTGCACTGCCATACTCAGTCACGATAGTATCGACATCCTGGCTGGGTACAGTCACGCCCGCACCCGGTGCCAGGGTTGGTACGATGGTCGAAATCGTGCCATTTTTGGCAGTAGAACGCAGAGCGATGATGCCCTTGCCGCCTTCCGACATCTGAGCACCGCGGTGGGTGTCCAGCTGTCCGCCGGTTCCGCTGAAATGGCGCGTACCCAGTGATTGGGAGCAAACCTGCCCCAACACATCCACCTGGATAGCTGTGTTAATACTGATCATGCGGTAGTTTTGAGCGATGACATAGGGGTTATTCACATAACTACCACGCATCAAGAGCACATCCGGGCTGTCGTTCATAAAGTCGTACAACGGTTGGGTGCCGATTGCGAAGGTTGCCACAAACTTGCCTGGATGCAGTGTCTTGCGACTGTTATCAGCAGCGCCGGACTTCCAGAGCTTATAGACACCGTCCACCAGCAATTCTGAGTGGATACCCAGGTGACGGCGGTCTGAGATGAAATCCGCCACAGCCGTGGGCATGCCACCGATACCAAGTTGTACCGTGCATCCGTCTTCAATAAACTCAGCAACATGATGACCGATCAGTTCATCGATCTCATTAGGGGTGGTAGGCGGTACCTGGACCAGGGGGCTGTCAAACTCAACCAGATGATCAACCAGCGAAAGCGGAATGACCACATCACCATCAGTCCAGGGCAGGTTGCGGTTAACTTCCAGAATAACAATGTCAGCAGCGTCGATCATTTCGCGCTCCACCACTGCACCCATTGAAAGTGAGACCAAGCCTTCTGCGTTGGGAGGCGTGCAGACACCTAACATCATATCCAGGTGTCCACCAGAACCATAGAGCTTGTCTGTGCCAGCCTTATGCAGGTTGTTCGGAGTGTAAGAGACGCGCCCTTCGTGGTGAACAGCTCGATCGGGCGCACCATAAAACCAATTTTCATTGAAAAAGCGCCCTTCCATCTCCGGTTTCATGAAGATGTCGTAAGCGCGCATTGGCAGACAGGTCCAGGTGGTGACATTCTCCAGGCGATCAGCCTGCCTGGCTAACTCCTCGAGCATCCCTACTGGTTCAGAAGCAGCAATGCCGATTTGAAGGGTCATTCCGGATTGGACCATGCCAACCGCCTCGGACATACTGATAAGTTTGCTTTTGTATTCCTCTTGCCAGTTCATCGATCCTGCTTCCATTAAGGCATGATAAAACAAGCGGCAGCCTGGTTGTAACCAACTCCAGAGCCACAAAATACTACGCGCATACCTGAAGTGATCTTGCCCTGCTTGATGGCATCATGAAAAGCCACAGGCAGACAGGCTGAGCCCATATAGCCCCATTTATCCATGACGTAGTGGGCTTTTTCGACAGGTAATCCCAGGTTATCCATCACCAGCTTGATACTGTTAACATTGACCTGCGTAAAGATGATATGGTCGATCTCGCTTAATTCAAAGCCGCCGTTGGCTGCGCATTCGCGTACACGGGCAGGCCAGCCTTCATGATTTACAGTCGGTGGGAAAGGTGTGACCAGCTTAACCTTGGTACGTCCAGCTTCTACGCTTTCGACAGTGGCTGGTTCATACGTTCCGCCAGAGTAGATGCCCCAATGCTTGTGATACGAGCCATCCGCTTTGATTGAACTGGAAATGAAACCGGGCTTGTCCGAAACACCGACAACAGCTGCACCGGCACCATCTCCGTAGAAGAAGGCCGTGACATCGTGCTTGTTATCCGACAGTTTGTGCATCATGTAGGCACCAATCACAAGTATGTACTTCAGATGTGGATTGGTGGCGATCAGACCGGCAGCCTGTGTCAGGGCGGTTGGGAAGGAGGCGCAAGCGCAGCCAACATCCCAGGTGCCAGCGTTCACACAACCGAGTTTGAATTGGGTCACAACAGAAGTTGCCGGAGTAATGTAATCCGGACTGTCTGTGCCGACAATCACCAGGTCAATATCTTCTGGTGTCAGCCCGGCATCAGCGATGGCAGCCTTACCTGCTTCTGTAGCCAGATCAGAGGTAGCCCAATCGTCAGGGGCATAAAAACGAGTCTTAATGCCGCTGCTTGCTTCAAACTTGAAAACCACTTCAGCCAGTTTTTCACTAACCTCCCCCATCCATTTGGAGAAGGTTTCATTGGTAATTTCATTTTCTGGGAGGTACATCCCGGTGCCAAGAATTGTTGCGTATCGAGCCATGTTTATCCTTTCAGTTGATCGTTTATTTCTTTTTATATAGGAAGGATCAACTATGTGCCTAAAACGATGCCGCCATCCACGCTAATAACTGCGCCATGGACGTACGAAGACTCATCACTTGCCAACCAGGCGTAAACCTTGGCGATTTCTTCCGGAGCACCCAATCTTTTCAATGGAGTGTTGGCAGCCATGCCTTCCAATACTTTTTCGGGCATTTTCTGGACCATCTCAGTCAGAATAAAGCCTGGCGCAACAGCATTAACGCGGATCTGGTATTTGCCCAATTCGCGTGCCCAGGTTTTGGTCATGCCGATGACAGCAAACTTGGTGGCAGCATAGTTAGTCTGACCAAAGTTGCCATAAAGACCGACCACGCTGGAAGCACTGACAATTGCACCGCCACCCTGCTTGATCATATAAGGAACAACCGCCTGGGTGCAGTTGAACACGCCTTTGAGGTTGACGGCGATCACAGCATCGAAAGCATCTTCACCCATCTGACCAACCAATTCGCCTTCTTTAAACTTGACGAACTGACCGTCGCGGGTGATGCCGGCGTTATTGATCAGAACGTCAATATGGCCATAGCGTTTGGCAACTTCGTCGATCCATGTCTGGACCTCCTGGCGGTCAACTACGTTAACTTTCCAAAAGCTGGCGTCGTTACCAAGCTTCTCAGCCAGGGCATTCCCAGCTTCTTCATTAACGTCACAGATTACAACCTTAGCGCCTTCAGCGGCGAACTTTTCTGCTGTGGCTTTGCCAATTCCTGCGGCACCGCCGGTGATGATACAAACTTTATCCTGCAATAGCATACTTCTCTCCTTTAAGTCAGCTTTTTAAGACACAAAGTATTTTGGATCCCCCGTAATTTCGTTTATATCAAGTCCAGGTTACAAATCGGTAACAAATTTGGTCGGATTTTGAATGATTCTTTTAGAAAAAGAGAATTTAGCGGGTCTTGGACCCGGCCGTACGGAGGGGGTTTATCTCCTTCCGCCTATAAATTATTCTCGCGTTCAAGGGGGGGACAGGTCTTGGACCCGCCAGTACGGAGGGGGTTTATCTCCCTCCGCCCATAAATTATTCTCGCGTTCAACAGGGGCGAGTCTTGGACCCGCCCGTACAATTGTCCAATTTCGCCCGTAGAGAGCAGGCTCGCATTAGCCATCGTTGGCTGGGTTCAAGTACGGATCCCGACCTATGAACTGGAATCAACTTGACCGCTTTCTGTTTTCTACAATCAGCTATGAGCTATCAGTTCTTGATATAGCTTTTTCAATTCATCTGGCTCAGAGCTTGAGCCGTAATCATTTTGGTAGACAGCCAGCGCTTGCTGGTATACCTTACGCAGCATGGCAGTGTTTCCTTCGGCATGATAAATTCGCATTTGGAATTGATAGCCTGCTTCAAGCAACGGTTCCTGCCTTACCAGCCTGTTGCTGAGTTCCAGTCCTTTTTCAAAGTCTTTGTCCCGGATGGCAGCTTCGATCACTTTGCCCAGGCTGTCCAGGTACAAGCGGTGAAAATATTGCACCTCTGGCATGAAGAATTCTTGCAATGGTTCACCGTCCAGCAAACGATCTTCGTAAAGGTCCCGCGCTTCCTGGCGATCAATCAGATTGGGACTGAGCGCTGATCTCTCAAAATCAACAAGGTCTATGCTGATAGGCGCGTATGGGTTTAGTTGATATTGGTCGCCATTGCGAATGATGAACACCGGAGCCTCTTTGGAAGGTCTGTTCGGTTCCAACGCCTGGTTGAGAGCGCTAAGCGTGACTTTGAAGTTGTTATTTGCTGTATTCTCATCTGCGTTAGGCCAAAAATAAAGAGAGAGTTGTTCTTTGCTAACGCCCTTATCACGGTTCAAAGCCAGAGCCTGCAGCATTTGCCGGGCTCGTTCGCGTTTCCACTCCTCTGCCCCCACCGGGTGTTTTCCTTTGCGCACCTCAAAACCACCCAGCAGCTTCAGACTCAAACTATAGCCGGGATGATAATTTCCACCTGACTGAGAGCTGGATAACACCTGGTTGACCACGTCAGTATGGACACGTTTTTCTCTCGCCCAATAGAGAAGCGGAAAAAATGTGTAAGGGTCATCCGAACCCAACAAACTTGGTTTATTGAGCAGGAAGTAATAGTCAAATTTCTGGATCAGATCCAGGCTTTGCTCAAGAAAAAGGATGGCGGAGTTGTTATATCCTTGTTTCTGGGCGGTGAAGGCTTCCCAAAGCAAGGCAGCAGCTTTTGCCAGGCGATCATTGACTTTATCCGCCAGAGATTCTGCTACAGAAAGGATATCACTGGCAGCATCGTATTCGCCTGCCATGCTCAAGGCAGCCCCAAGAGAAATCCTCACCAGCAGACCGATCCATTCGTCTCCAGCATTCCCAGCAATGAGCAAAGCGCTGTCTGCGATCTTTCGGGCATCTTGCAGCTGTCCCGCATAACCTAGCAGACGGCACAAACCCCACAACGGTTCAACATGGATGCGCACAATATCCACATTCTGGAGGCATACTCATAGAGCTCCTGGATATTGCGTATTCCCTGCGTTCCCAACCCTTGTTGAAGGTCGAGCTGCAGTGCATGACCAAGTCGAACTTTTGCCAGTGCTTCCACAAAGCTTGCCTGTAATTGTCTGGAGACCTGTAAGCCTTTTTCAGCGTAGCTTCGGGCGACTACAGGATCCCCCTTGAGGGAGTAATACAATGAAAGCAAGAGCGATGTTTCCCGATGAAAACGCTATGGTCGGGGTAAAGCCGCTTCGGCAGAACCTGATTCAAGCTTCTCCAGGAGGCGAATGCCTTCTTCAAGGCGACCTTCCCGCAGCAAGAGACGCGCTTCGATAAAATTCTGCGCTTCAGAATTGAGTCCTGAAAGTTCGCGTGCTTTCTGCAAACTTTGCTCCGCTTCAAGCATGGAGCCCTGGTTCACCTGGTTCTCTGCGATTTGCGTAAGCAGGCTGGAGACTTCCTGTGGGAATTCAATCGGATCGAGTAATGCCAGGGCACGATCGAGCAATTGATTGGCATTGACCGGTCTGAGCGTGTCAAGATACACCTGGGCTTGCCCGCGCATCGCCAGGCTCATTCCCCAGGCATTATTCGAATTCTGATACAAACGCTGAGCGGTTCGGTAGGATTCCAACGCCTTGTCGAAATGCGCTTCCATGCGCTCCACTTCGCCCAATAAGTAATTACCATAGGGGTAGCTGACCAAATCTTCGCTTGGGAATTGGTCCAGCCAGTAGCGCACGCTTTGCTTGAAACCCGATTGCAGCAATCGGTCTCCGACATCGTCCAGGATCTGGCGGATGCGGGCAAAATCATCTGCTGAGATCAAATGCGCAATGGCTCTTTCCCAATAGTGGTGTGCGCTATAGTAGCTGGCAACTTTACGGTTAAGAGCCTTCGCTTTGTCAGGATGTTTGTTCAATTGAGCGGTCAGGAATTCTTTGAAAATGTGGTGATAACGCAGCACGTCCGGCTTGAGTTGTTCGATAAAGAGCCCCGATTTGTACAGTTCGTTTAAGGTAGCCGCGCTATCCTGGGTATCCATCAGAAAATCACAGGTATCGCTATCGAGGAATTGCAGGATGGAGGTATTGAGAAGGAATTCCTTATGCGCTTCAGTTTGCATATCGAGCACTTCTTCCGCCAGGTATTCGAAAAGGTTGGAAAGTGAAACGCTGTTTTCCTCATCAAAGAGGTTGTTCAGGCTCATTTCAGGGAAGGACTTAATCGATTGCCAAACCACCTGCAAACCAATCGCCCAACCTTCCGTATGCTGCTGCAACAGGGAAATTTCATCTGAATCGAGTTGTAGCTGGTAGGTCGAATTGTATAGCTGGTGGGTCTCATCCGGAGTGAAGCTAAGTGAATCTTTATCAACTTCCAGCAATTTCCCCTGGATACGCCATTTGTTAATAGAAGGAAAACTCAAAGCCAGGCGGCTGAGGAGCATAAGGTGGAAATTGGCAGGAAGATGATCGATAAACCAATCCATCATCAGCAGGACCTCATTGGAATCGTTCATGCCCTGGAAATCATCCAGAACTAATAGAGCTGGTTGGGTCAACTCGGTGGAGAGTGTGTTAAGCAAGGCGATCAGGCATTCCTGGAAATCCGCCTGGTTGTCTTCGAGAACGCGCAAGGCTGGTTGACCAAGTTTTTTCCCACCCTGGTTGAATGCTGTGCAAAGGTAGGTCAGAAAGAGACGCGGGTCGCGCTCGTTGCTGGAAACCGTGTACCAAAATACGGGAGTGTCCAGGCTTTGCGTAAGCGTCAGAGCTGAAGTGGTTTTTCCATAGCCGGTCTCACAGGTGACGACAGTGAGGGGGTAAGATAAACTTTCGTGCAACAATGCCTGCACTCGTGGTCGTGCGAGGACAGAACTGCGCTGCGCCGGCGGGGTCAACTTGCTCAGAATGATCTGATTGCGGTTGGTCATTGAGTAAATTTTACTTCACGTGGTGAATGAGGGGGCTCTTGACTTTTAAGATACTGAATTTTTCTCTCCAATGAAAAAACCAGATTGGATATGTGACACTACTCATAAGCAGCCGGGTTTTGGACCACATTCAATCTTGGTCTGTAATAAGAATGATTAAACTGTCATTCTGAGCGAAGCGAAGAATCTTGGCTTTGGTTGGTCAAGATCCTTCGCAAAAAAAGCTCAGGATGACAGGCTTGTTGTTGGCTCAAGATGGCAATCTAAATCTGCCAGTCGCCGTCCTTGAGCAAAACAATCTCAGTTCCGTCTTCTTTGATACCGGTAACAGTAACATCCTTTGATCCGACCATGAAGTCAACATGGATCAACGAATTGTTCATGCCCAGTTTGCGGTTTTCTTCTTCGCTGCGCTCGGTGGCACCTACCAGGTTCTCGCTGTAGGCAGCACCCAAAGCAAAGTGGCAGGACGCGTTCTCATCAAAAAGGGTATTCTTAAATAAGATCCCAGTGTTGCTGATTGGTGAATTATCCGCCACCAGGGCGATCTCACCCAGGCGTTTGGCGCCTTCATCCATGTCGAGCAGGTCAGCTAAAATCTGTTTTCCGACTTCAGCGTCAAAATCAACCACTTTCCCATCCTTGAAGGTGAAATGGAAATTGTCCACAATCTGTCCGTTCACCGATAGTGGCATTGTAGCATGCAGAGTGCCGTCCACACGGTCAGCATCGGGCATACTGAAAACTTCTTCGGTCGGGATGTTGGGGAAAAAGCGATCGCCTTTCTGACTGATGCTGGAACCGCCTTCCCAAATATGGTTCTTGACAAGCCCGACCACCAGGTCAGTACCTGGACCCTGATAGCGGATGCGATCAAAACGGGCTTCGTTAAGGAAGCTGTGATGGGTTTTTAGATTGAGGTCATGCTCCTCCCAGGCAGCCACGGGATCGGGCTGGTCAACGCGGGTTGCCATAAAAATGTTATCCCACAGTTTTTGCATGGCCTCTTCTTCGGGTAATTCCGGGAAAGCTGCAGCCGCCCAGGCTGGGCAAGCCACAGCTGTTACGCACCATTTGACTTCGTTTTGCATGGTGTAATGCTGTATTGGCTTTACTGCCTTACTTGACACCTTTTGCCACTGCGCGATGCGGGCAGGGTCAGCTGGCTTGAGCAAATCTGGATTGGGAGCATACAAATTCAGTACGTGATAATTATCTTTGAAGAGGTTTTCACTAAAATCAACCTTGTACTCCTGGTAACTTTCAAAAGCATCATCCGGCGCATTCAGATAGCGGTCAAGAGTGATCGTATCGTCTGAAAAATCTAGACGTACGTCGCTAACGCCTTTTTGATAAGCCTTTTTTGCAACCAGACGAGCTAAGGGTAAACCGTGCTCGCTCATACGAATATTGAGTTTGTCACCAGCGTGCAATCCAAGACCGATGTTGACGATCAGGTCGGCATATTTTTCAAAATTAAGATTATTGTCCATTTTATTTATCCTCCGGATTCAATTCTACACGCTTCATCCTGAATTCTGGATTTTGTAGAGTAATACGGGGAAATTACCCATACGTAAACCTTCGAAATTATTGACGAAACTTTTAAGCCTATGGTAATATTGAATAACGCCGATTCGAGAAGAATATCGTATTTTTATTAATTAAGGAGAAAAAGACAATCAGTAGTAAACAAGAACATCGTATTAATGAACGCATCCGCACAGATAAGGTCCGCCTTGTTGACGAAAACGGGGAAAACGTAGGAATCGTCAGCATTGTTGACGCCTTAAGCCGAGCAAATGACGCAGGTCTCGACCTGGTTGAAATTGCCCCCAATGCCGATCCACCCGTTTGCAAGATAATCAACTACAGCAAGTTCCTTTATGAGAAAGAAAAGAAGGAACGCGAAGCCCGTAAATCCCAGACCAAGATCGAGATCAAAGAGATCCGTCTGCGCCCAAAGACCAGCGATCATCACCAGGGCTTTAAAGTGCGCGACGCACGCCGTTGGTTGGAAAGTGGTATGAAGGTTCGGGTGACCATCCGCTTTAGAGGGCGTGAAATCACCTACCCTGAACTGGCATTGGAAGATCTTAGAGAAATAGCGGAAGAGTTGAGTGACGTATCAGAAATCGAACAAGCTCCCAACATGGAAGGGCGTACGATGTTCATGATGCTCGCTCCTGCGAAAAAATAATACTTAATTTCTGATTGACAAAGCAAATTATCTGGTATAATTTGCGGTTGGTTTATTGACCAACGGCTGATATTTTGCGCAGCCGTTGGATTTTCTTAGAGGAGTTTGATCGTGCCACGTAAACAGAGTAGTGGAAAGTACAAATTAAAGACTCATAAGGCTACGTCCAAACGCTTCCGCATGACCGGTACCGGCAAAGTTGTTCGTACCAAAATCGGAAAAGGCCACTTGCGCCGAAACACCTCGAAGCGAACAAAGTATTTGCTCGCCGAGACGATTGAAGTCAACAACAACGGCTTGGTCAAGCACATTAAGCGCTTGGCACCTTACATGAGCAAAAAGGACTAAGGACTGTCCTGTCGTTTTCGGTTTAGTGTGGCTGTTGGGTGTTTACAACGAGACAAAAAGTCTGACGCCCAGGGGACCGCAAAGGAGTTATTATGACAAGAGTAAAGAGTGGACCATATCGCCGACGCCGTCATCAACGGCTGATTGCCCATAACAGTGGTTATCGTGGCAGTTACAATCATTTGTTCAAACGCGCTAATGAGGCTTTCCTGCATGCCCAGTGGTATGCCTATAATGACCGCCGCAATCGCAAACGCGACCTGCGCCGTCTCTGGATTGCCCGTATCAACGCTGCAGCCCGCATGAATGGCACAACCTACAGCCGTTTCATCGCTGGAATGCGCAAGAACAACGTGATCATCAATCGTAAAATGTTGGCTGATATTGCTGTGCGCGATCCCAAGGCTTTTGCTAAAGTGGTCGAAACCGCTTTGGCGTAGTCGAATCCTCAGACAAAAACCAACCCCCGTGAAATTCACGGGGGTTTTTTGTTGTTTTTTCTCGTGTAGGCCTGGTTCCGGTGCCTGCCCTGTTAAGGGTTCAACCCGGCAAATCCCTGGTCGAGCAAGCCAGAAATGCGGGTCTGGGCCCCGCCCCTACAGGGAGTAAAAATCTCAAAGCAAGGACTGATGCTGATATACTTTTAACTTGAAACGAAAGCGTGTATCATGAATGAGCCAATCTACCAAACTGACCTGATCAACACAGCAACCAGAGATCATGTTCTGGCTGAGTTCCAGGCATGCTTTGGCTATAGTCCAAGTTTCCTGATCAGGGCACCTGGACGGGTGAACCTGTTGGGTGAGCATGTCGATTACAACGACGGCATTGTTTTACCCATCGCCATCGATCGCGCCACCTGGCTGGCATTTCGCGCAAACGGCTCCAACCAAAGCAACCTTTATGCCTTCGACCTGAAACAAAACTGCTCCTTCACATTCACCTCTTTACAAAACAAGCAAAATCATATCGGTGAGGAGTTATCTGATTGGGCGCTTTACCCGGGTGGGGTCTGTTGGGCAGCCGCATTGGAAGGTCTGGACTGTTCCGGGATGGATGCGGTCTATTCGTCAAACATCCCCAGCGGATCAGGTCTGAGCTCGTCCGCCTCGATCGAAATGGCTTTTGTGCTCGCCTGGCAAACTCTGTCAAATTGGGAATTAAACCCGATGCAGCGTGCGTTATTGGGCAAGAAAGCAGAAAATCTGTTCGTCGGGGTCAAATCCGGGATCATGGATCAGTTTGCCAGTGCCTGCGGGAAGGAAAATTCACTTCTCGCGCTGGATTGCCAGTCGTTGGAGTGGCGAAGCATACCCTTGCCCATCGGCTATAGTTATGTCGTCGCCAATACAATGAAACCCCGGCGCCTAAGCTCAGGTGAATATAACAAACGTAAAGCCGACTGTGAAGAAGCAATTCGACTCCTGGCTGATTTTCATCCAGGGTTGAGATCGCTGAGGGAAATTTCCTTGGAAGATTTCAACCGCTTTGCTCACAAGCTTCCAGAGAAAATCGAAAGACACGCCCGCCACGTGGTCGAGGAGATCGACCGCACTCTGCGTGCCATTTCCCTGCTTAAAAATGGAGAAATGGAAGCCTTTGGCGAATTATTGAACCAGGGGCATATAAGTTTGCGGGATTTGTACGAAGTTTCGATTCCAGAATTGGATATGATGGTGGAAATTGCTCAAGGCTTGCCAGGCTGCCTGGGTGCCAGGCTGACTGGGGCTGGCTTTGGCGGATGTACAATCAATATCGTAGAAGAAAAGCGTGTCAACGATTTCGTACGGCAATTGACCGAGGGGTACCAGAGTGCAACAGGTATCTACCCCGATATTACCATCTGTCGTAGTGCCAACGGGGCAAGCCTGGAGTAGTGGCAATTCGTCAGAACGCTCACCAATCATAGCTTAACCTTCCTCATCGAGTAGACAGTCTCTCAATTTGGGTATAATAACGATTCAGGAGAATCTATGAGTAATATCTGGACAATTTTACAGTTTGTTTTCTTTTTTGGCTTTATTGTCTTCATCCACGAGCTTGGTCACATGTTTGTTGCCAAAGGACTCGGGATCGAAGTGGAAGAATTTGGCTTTGGCTACCCTCCCAGGTTGGCGAAACTTTTCACCTGGAAAGGCACCGATTTCACTCTCAACTGGATCCCCTTCGGCGGATTTGTACGACCCAAAGGCGAGACTGAGGCGGATGAACCCGGCGGGCTGCTGGCAGCCCCAAAGTGGAAGCGCTTTTTGGTACTGGTGGCTGGTGCTACCATGAACTTCATTTTGGGCATTCTTTTGTTGATCGTCATGTTTTCAGTTGCCGGCGGGCAAGACACCAGCAAAGTCATGGTAGCTGAAGTTGCCCCCAGTTCACCCGCCCAGGTTGCTGGTCTGGCAGCTGGTGATGTGATCACCCGGGTTGGCGATTATGATATTGCCAGCTTCGACGATATGTCAACTGCCACCAAGCAATACCTCGATCAGCCTGTTGTAGTGAGTTTTATACGCGATGGCGTCAGCCAGACCGTTGAGCTTTCTCCACGCAGCAACCCGCCTGCCAACGAAGGTGCCATCGGCGTCAGCATTACCTACCCGGTAATCTCCCTGCCGTTTGGTCAATCGGTGGTCCAGGCATTTAGGACCTTCTGGCTGCAGGTCAAAACAACAGTCATGATTCCTGCGAATCTGATACGCGGAGCAATCTCTTCTGAAGACGCTCGCCTGGTTGGTATCAAAGGTATCTACGATATGTTCAGCAGCGCTGCCCAGATGGATCAAAGCAGCCCTGTTGCTGGTGCCGGTGGTCTCCCGATTTACCGTCTTTCGATAATCTCTATGATCTCGATCGCAGTTGGCATCACAAACCTGCTTCCTATCCCTGCCCTGGATGGTGGACAAATCCTTTTCCTGGTTATCGAAGCGATCACGCGTAAGCGCATCCCTGACAAAGTAGCGCTCTTCATCAATAATCTTTTCTTTTACGCCTTGATCCTGCTGATGGTTTTCATCACCATCCAGGATTTCCGTAATCCAATTTTGGCCCCATAACGAGGTTATTATGACCACATCTGACTCAATTAATGATCTGATCAATGCCCTTATGGACCTGGAACACCAATTTCCGTCCAAACTTCTATACCAGTTTTCGGACCTCAGTTCTAGTGAACAAAAAACACTGGCAAGCTGCTGGAGCAAGGTGCCCCTGCAACGCCGCCAGACTTTCTTGCAAGACCTGGTGAGCCTGGCTGAAAATGATCCGGTGTTGATGTATGAATCGGTCGCTCGTATCGCCCTGGAAGATGAGGACACAGACGTTTGTATCTCAGCAATTGACCTCCTTTTCGATTCTGAAGACCGCCACCTCATCCCGGTTTATTTACGCTTACTGGCAGACCAGACCCGCACTGAAGCGGTACGAGCCGCGGTTGCCAATGCGCTTGGACCTTTCGTTTACATGGGCGAAGTTGAAAAATGCAGACCTGAAGTCTTGCATGAGATTGAAAATTCTCTACTGCGTGCCTACAAAGAAGACAGAAGCGACCTTGTCAAACGAAGAGCACTGGAAGCTTTAGGTTACTCCGGTCGGGAAGAAATCCCGCCTCTGCTGCGAAAAGCGGCGGCCATGAACGATGACTTGTGGCTCGAAAGCGCCATGTTCGCCATGGGACGCTCAGCCGACGAGCAGTGGGAAGGCAGCGTTTTGGAAAACCTTGATCACGAGAACATGGCTGTGCGCATCCAGGCGGTGCATGCTGCCGGTGAGCTTGGGCTCAAGAAAGCTCGCAAGAATTTATTGCGGGCCATCGATATCGTCGAGGAAGACGACCTCAGGCATGAAATCATTTGGGCGTTAGCACAAATTGGTGGTGAAGGCGTGGAGCGAAAGCTGGACGCCTTACTGGCTGCAGCAGAGGATGATGACGAAAGTGCCTTCCTTGAAGAAGCCATGGAGATGCTCAATTTCACTGAGGGAAGTGACGATCTGGAGCTAATTTCCATACCGTGGGATCAAACCGAAGTCGAAACAGATGAAGAAGACAACGATGATGACGACGAATTTGAAGAGGACGAAGATGAATTTTCGTTTGACGAAGAATTCGACGATGAATGGCAGCAGTACATCGATGATGACGATGACTCGGATGATGATGACGATTTCTCTTTAGGAGAATTCGACGACGACCGCTTCAAATAATCTGGAGGCACATGGAACCTGAAAATGCGGTTGAAATGGCGCGCTTGCAGGCTTTCATCAGCGGTGCTGTGCAAGGCGTTGGTTACCGGTATTTCGCAATGAACGCTGCCCACGAATTGGGCATTACCGGCTGGGTGCGCAATCTGCATGACGGCAGCGTCCAGGTGGTGGCAGAGGGTCCACGGCAAGCCCTGGAGAAGCTTCTAGTGATTCTCAGGCAGGGCCCACACTCAGGACGGGTCGACGAGGTGCGCGATTCCTGGTTTGAGTGCCAGGGTGAGTTCGATCGTTTTGAGGTCAGGTTTTAAACTAAAGGATAACAGAAGCAGTCTTTGTAGGTCGGAATGAGACCGCTCGAAAAAATTGAGGGTCGATGATTTTCGTGCGGTCTCACTCCGACAACGAGTGCGCAGAAATTCGTATCGGTGGAGTGAGGTGGGTTGGAAATTTAAGGCGCAACACCTTCTCCGCCCACCTCATTCCACCCTACTACTATTGTCATCCTGAACGAAGTGAAGGTTCTTTATGATAAGTGAGTCCGGGTCCATTATTGTCGCTATAAAGAAACGACACAATTTCCAGGAATAACTGCCTTTCGTAGGGTGTGATTGAAAGCACCTCAAGTCTATGGCCGGGATTAACTTTTCGTGCTTTCAATCCGCCAAAACAAATCTCAAGTGCAATCATTGTGTTGCTTTTATTGTTATTCTGAGCAAAGCGAAGAATCTTTCTACGCTCATTATGACAACTGCTCAATCCCCCAAATTTTGTGCCAATAGGGCTTGTTTTTTCCAGGGCGGCAGTTTGCTATCTTCCACCAGAATTGCCTTGAGCTCATAAACCTGGTCGCGCAGCATCGCAGCCCGTTCGAACTCCAGCTCTTTTGCGGCAGCCCGCATCTGATTTTCCATCTCTTTGATCATGCGCTCCAACTCACGCTGTTCCATCGTGGCAGCCAGCTCGCGAGCACTCCTGGGGGCTTTCTTGTCATCCTGCGCCACATTGGCAAGCCGTTCCGTGATGTCATGGACCGCCTTGGTGATGCCAACCGGCGAAATGTTGTGCTTTTTGTTGTATGCTTCCTGGATCTGGCGGCGGCGATTGGTCTCGTCGATGGCACGTTTCATCGAGTCGGTCATCTTATCGGCATATAGAATTACCTTACCGTTAATATGCCGGGCGGCCCGCCCAAAATTCTGAATCAAGGCGGTGGTGGAACGCAAAAAGCCTTCCTTATCGGCGTCCAATATCGCCACCAGCGAGACTTCCGGTAGGTCAAGCCCTTCGCGCAGTAGGTTGATGCCAACGATGATATCAAAAACACCCAGCCTAAGATCTCGCAGAATCCCAACCCGCTCCAGGGTATCCACCTCGGAGTGAAGGTAATGGACCTTAAAATTCATCTCGAGCAAATAGTCAGCCATATCTTCTGCCATGCGTTTGGTGAGGGTAGTCACCAGGGCACGCTCACCCTTTTCAACCCGCGCACGTAATTCAACGATCAGGTCATCAACCTGCCCCTTCGTTGGTCTGACTTCCAGTTGCGGATCCAGTAATCCAGTTGGTCGGATAATTTGCTCTACCACCTGGTCGGTCTTTTCCATTTCATACGGACCGGGCGTAGCGCTGGTGTACATGGTGATGCCCATCATCTTTTCGAATTCAGGAAACTTTAGCGGGCGGTTGTCTTTGGCAGAGGGCAGACGGAAACCATAGTCGACCAAAATTTCCTTACGGGCGCGGTCGCCATTATACATACCGCGCAGCTGGGGCACCATCATGTGGGATTCATCCAGCACAAGCAGGTAGCGGGAGGGCATGAAATCGATCAGCGTCCAGGGCGGAGTGCCCTCGGCGCGCTGGTCGATATGGCGGGAATAATTCTCGATACCGGCACAAGTGCCCACCTCGCGCAGCATTTCCAGGTCATAACGGGTGCGCTGCTCCAGGCGCTGGGCCTCCAGCAGACGGTCATTTTTGCGGAAGTAATCCAGTCGCTCTTCCAGTTCAGCTTCGATATCAATCAGAGCTTTTTCCATTCGTTTTTCTTCGGCGACGTAATGTTTGGCGGGATAAATATCAATTTGATCCGGCTTTTCCAGAACCTCACCAGTCAATGGATTGAGGCGAGTAATTTCTTCGATCTCATCCCCAAAAAAGCTGATCCGTACTGCTTCTCGTTCGCTGTAAGCCGGCAGGATCTCGAGTGTATCGCCCCGCACCCGGAATATTCCAGGTTTGGCTTCCAGGTCATTGCGTTGATATTGAATGTCGACCAGTTGGCGCAACAACGCATTTCGTCGATAGATTTTTCCCTTTGGAATGTGCAAAACAGAAGCTTTATAGGCATCCGGGTCGCCCAACCCATAGATAGCTGAGACCGAAGCCACGATGATCACGTCCTGCCGGGACATCAATGCGGTGGTGGCTGCCAGGCGCAGGCGGTCGATTTCCTCGTTGATGTCGGTTTCCTTCTCGATATACAGGTCGCGCCGGGGAATGTAAGCCTCAGGTTGATAGTAGTCATAGTAAGACACGAAGTATTCGACTGCGTTTTCGGGGAAAAATTCCGTATATTCAGCGTAAAGCTGGGCAGCCAGGGTCTTGTTGTGGGTCATCACCAAGGTAGGCAACTGCAATTGCTGGATAACGTTGGCGACGGTAAAAGTCTTGCCTGTTCCAGTAGCACCCAGGAGGACCTGGTTGTGGTAACCCTTGTTAATCCCTTCAACAAGCTGTCGAATGGCTTCCGGCTGGTCACCGGTGGGTTGATACGGGGCATGAAGTTTAAATTCCATAGGATAATTTTACTTTATACATCTGTCTCTGCCCAATTTGTCCCATTGGAGTTTCCAGGGAATCATGTAAAAAAAAAGACGACCCGAAGGTCGTCTTTTTGAAATGTGAAACAAATCTACAACTTACTGATTCTTGTATTTCTTGATCAGTTCCAAAACGTAGTCCCAGTTGACGATCTTTTCCAGGACTTCTTCGAGGTGCTTTTTGCGCAGGTTCTGGTAATCCAGGTAGTAAGCATGCTCCCAGATATCCAAACCAAGCACGGGGGATTTGCCATCTTTCCAGGGATTGTCACCATTGGGTGTTGCGTAAATTTCCAGATTTTTACCGTTCACGACCAGCCAAACCCAACCGCTGCCAAATTGACCAACGCCTTTGGTAACCATCTGGGTTTTGAACTCTTCAACAGAGCCAAATGCTTCTTTCAACAATTCTTCCAACTCGGCAGACAAGTGGCTCTGACCAACAGGAGCAAATTGCTTCCAATAAAGGTTGTGGTTCCAGGCTTGGGCAGAGTTGTTGTAGAGCTTTTTCAAGGACGGGTCTTTTCCAGAAACATCAACGATCTCTTCCAGGCTTGCGCCTTCCAGCTCGGTGCCCTTCACCAGGTCTTTGGTGGTGTCATAATAGGCTTTATGGTGCTTGCCATAGTGAAATTCAATGGTTTGTTCTGAAATAACCGGGGCTAATGCGTTCTTTGCGTAGGGTAATTCAGGTAATTCTAAGGGTGTTTTCATCCAATCTTCTTTGTGTGCCATGATATTTTTTATCTCCTTGTATTGATTTCCAATGTTGTTTCTATTATAAAAAATAGCATACCACTTTTGCGAGTCTTTGTATAACCTCTGAGAGATTACAAGTTCACTCACCGATGATCTTGATCAATATCCGTTTCGGTCGCCTGCCATCAAATTCACCGTAAAATATTTGCTCCCAGGTCCCAAAGTCCAGTCTCCCCCGGGTAACAGCCACAACCACTTCGCGCCCCATGATCTGGCGCTTGATGTGGGCATCGGCGTTATCTTCACCGGTGTCATTGTGTCGATATTGACCAATCGGAGCGTGTGGCGCGATTCTTTCCAGCCAGTCTTCGTAATCGGAGTGCAGCCCTCTTTCATCATCATTAATAAAAACCGAGGCGGTAATATGCATCGGGTTGACCAAAACCAAGCCTTCCTGGATTCCACTCTCCGCCAATGCGAGTTCGATCTCATGGGTGATGTTGACAAAAGCACGACGGGTAGGAGTATTGATAATCAGTTCTTTGCGATAACTTTTCAACCGTACCTCCTCACAAGTTTTGATTTTCGAGCGCTTCTAACTTTTCATGTTTTCTCTCGTGCATCTCCAAAATCTGATCTTTTATTGCCTTCAATCGTTTACCGCGCAGTGGGAAGGCAAATAATATCAAGGCCGCGATCAGAAGGGTCACACCTGGGATCAAGCCCATCACTGCCCGAATCGCAAACAAGGCGCTCTCGGGCTGATCCAAAAAGATAGAGCCAGCATTAGAATTTCGGGTCACGAACTGCCCGGCAGCCAGGGCGGAGGCAGTAATTGTCACTGCCAGCGACTGGGCAGGCTTGGTGATCAAAGCATTTGCACCATAGAATGAACCTTCCCGCCGTACACCTGTCCGCACCTCATCCTCATCGATCACCTGTCCAAGCAGCAAATAGTTGATCACTTGCACGCCTGAATAACCGAAACCAAAGATGGCAATACTTAGCGGAATCAACGCTGCCGGCATAAAGGTCAGTGCAATCAGGCTCACACCACACACAAGCAGATAGAGTTGAAAAGCTACCACCGGCTCCATCTTCTTCAGCATGAATTGAACCAGGGGCACGCCAACAGCCAGGGGAATAAACAAGGCTGCCAAAAGCGGGATTACACCGCCCTGGATCACATAATCAGCGACGTAATAGATTGCACCCATACAAATGGAAAACATGAAGGTGCACATGAAATTCGCGACCACAAAAATAATAAAGGACTTGCTGGTCAACGTGCTCTTAATTGCCGGCCACCAATCCAGTGGCTTGTCAACCTGGCTGAATTCCCGACGTTCCTTGATGTTATAGGAAGCCAGGATAATGAGAAATGCAGCGATGATACCTACTGCGATCATGGACATTTGCAGAGAGAACATGGAAACATCGGCAGAACCAGCTTTTGGACGGAAAAAATCGGGCACCAAAAAGCCGATCAAAGTGCCAAGTAATCCAAACAGGCTTGAAACAATGGATAGCTTGCCCCGCTCCTGGTCAGATTCACTCAATTCGGGCATGAGCGTGCCGTGAACCAGCCCCAGGATGGTATAGCAGGTATCATAAAGCAGCATCGTCACCAGCATCCAGGCAAACTGACCGGCTTCCGGTGCATTCTCCGGCGCAAACCAAACCAGGCTGAACGTTAGCGCAAAGAATGGAGCAGTAAAACGCAAGTATGGAATCCGACGACCCAACTTGGAGCGCGTCCGATCGGTGATTTGACCAAAAATGGGATCATTGAGCGCATTCCAGACTGCATATACAACCATCGCAATTGCAATCCAATTTGCGCCAAGACCAAGGTAATCCTGGTAATAGATGGTCAGCAATACGCCGTAAATACCTGAGACAATCGCCATTCCCATGCCCGCAAGACCATAATAGATGCGGGTTTTTGGAGATATTGCCCTGATTTTCCCTGATTTGTTGTCTGAAGAAGCTAATCCCATTGTTCCTCCAACATACGTTTTGGCTTATTGTAACCGTGAAGATGTAAGCAATCAAAAAATAATAATAATTTTGCAGGATTGTTGAAATTGGAATGGTACGCTTTCTGCAACATCCAACTTTTAGATTAAAATGAGATAGCTTAGTCACCGGATCCACTCCGGTGAATTTATGCGTATTGACGAGAAAACATGGAATCGATTGAAGAGACAAACCCGGTAAAAAAGAAGAAAACGTGGCGGATACTGATCCTGATCGTCATTCTTGGGTTGGCTGTCAACCTGATTCTGCCGAAGATGATGGATATCAACGAAGCAGTGACTGTCCTGAAGGACATGATCTGGTGGCTGGTGTTGATTGCCGTCATTTCCGAGTGCATGGTATACCTCAGTTACGGATACTCGCTGAAATCGGTTCTGGATATCCAGGGTCATAACCTTTCAGTTCTTGAATGCACCGCAATTTTCATCTCTTCCTACAGTATTGGTATTGTGGCGGGTGGATGGATTGGCTCAGCAGCCGCTACTTTTGGTCTTTTTGCGCGAAAAGGAGTAAGGAAGTCAAACTCGGTAGTCGCCGGCTTGTTACCTTCCATGCTCGCTAATATTCCGCTGATTCTGATCGCGATTGCCGGGATCGTCACGCTGCGCCTTACCGGTCATTTCTCTGAAAAGCAGTTGATCCAATATGCCATCTTCATTGTCCTGCTCCTTTTTATCTCTTTTGGCTATCTGATCGGTTTGGCTTTCCCGAAAGCAGCGTTTAAAGTGGTCAACTGGGCTCTCTGGAACTGGAATCGCTTCCGAAACAAACCTTACGATCCTGAAGCAACGCAATTGCGCCTGAACATTTTGTTCAATGCCTGGAAGCAGATGGGTAAAGGCAACTGGTGGCGCCCACTCCTAGGTACCGTTGGTTATTATGGTTTTGATCTGCTGATGATGTACCTGATTTTCCTTGCCGCTGGATACAAAATCAGCCTGGGCGTTCTGTTTGCTGGATATGGTCTGCCGCTTTTACTGGCAAAAATGGCTTTCATCGTTCCCGGCGGTATTGGAGTAATTGAGACCTCCATGGCAGCGCTCTTCACCAGCCTTGGTGTGCCAGATGACATCGCCCTGGTGGTCATCATGGGGTATCGCCTGATCTCCTTCTGGCTCCCCATCCTGGTTGGCTTCCTGGTCTACTTCCTGATCAATCGAAAACAGACTCTGGACACACGGGTTTTTTCAGATCCAAAGCTTTAAATATAGAACAAATGATATAATATTGCGCGGAGCAAAATTAAATGAGTCAAGATAACTTGCGCATTAATGGTGCGCGTGAACATAATTTAAAAAACATCAACGTCGAAATTCCCCGGGATAAACTGGTGGTTTTAACTGGCATTTCCGGTTCGGGGAAGAGCTCTTTGGCTTTTGATACCATTTTCGCTGAAGGTCAACGCCGTTACGTCGAATCCTTATCGTCTTATGCCCGCCAGTTCCTGGGACAGATGAACAAACCGGATGTCGATTCGATCGAAGGGCTTTCTCCAGCTGTCTCTATCGATCAGAAATCGACTTCCAACAACCCCCGCTCCACTGTCGGCACGGTTACTGAGATTTTCGATTACTTACGTCTGCTCTTTGCCCGGGTGGGAACGCCCCACTGTCCGGTTTGCGGGCGTCTGGTCCAGAAACAATCTGCCCAGGAAATCGTAGACAGCATCCTGGCGATGCCGGAAGGCTCGCGCCTGCTGGTGCTGGCGCCAATGGTGCGCGAACGCAAAGGTACCTACCAGGCTCTGTTCAAGGAAATTACAAAATCAGGCTTTACCCGCGTTCGCGTCAATGGTGAAGTTCACACACTGGATGAAGAAATTGAATTAGACCGCTACAAAAAACACACCATCGAAGCCGTGGTCGACCGCCTGGTGATCCACGCCTTTGAGAATGAAGAAGATCGACTCAATACCATCACCCGTCTTACCGATTCGGTTGAAACCGCCTTGCGCATCGGTGAAGGCTACGTCACCATTCAGAACCTGAGCAGTGATCCGCCTGAAGACCGCCAGTTCTCAGAGAACCTGGCTTGCCCTGAGCATGGCTCAATTTTGATCGAAATCGAACCGCGTACTTTTTCGTTCAACACTCCTCACGGTGCTTGCCCAACCTGCCAGGGGCTTGGTTTTCGGGAAGATATCGATCCCGACCTGGTGGTTCCCGATAAAACCCTTTCCCTGAAACAAGGCGCAATTAAAAACCAGGAATGGGACCCCAAGGACGTGGGTGGCTATCACTGGCAAATGATCGAAACACTTGCCAACGAATACAAGTTCAGCCTGGATGTCCCTTTCGGGAAGCTAAGCAAGCAACAACAGGATGTGGTCTTGTTTGGAACAGAAGGAAAAGAAATCACGGTTCATTATATTGGCAGAAATGGACGGAGCGGCACCTTCCGAACTGCTTATGAAGGTGTGGTTGGGAATATGCAGCGCCGTTACCAGGAAACTCAGTCGGACTGGATCCGCATCAAACTGGGTTCGTTTATCACCCAAAGCCCCTGCCCGGAATGCGGCGGTAAACGCCTGCGAAAAGAGGCCTTGGGCGTGACCGTGGATGAGAAAAACATTATCGAGGTCACCCAACTGCCCATTGACCAACTTCTGGACTGGGTCAACCGACTCGAATCACAGCAAGACACGCCTTTGAAAAAGCGCGATCAAGCAATTGCAGAGCGAATCCTCCGCGAAATCCAGGCTCGTTTGAACTTCTTGACCGACGTAGGTCTGGATTACCTTACGCTGGAACGTTCTGCCTCCACCCTAAGCGGTGGCGAAGCTCAACGGATCCGCCTGGCAACTCAGATCGGCTCCAAGTTGATGGGCGTTTTGTACGTGCTGGACGAACCCTCTATTGGTCTTCATCCGCGTGACAATGACAAACTCCTGGACACGCTCAAAGGTCTGCGCGACCTGGGCAATACCGTTTTGGTGGTGGAGCATGACGAGGAGACTATGCGCAACGCTGATTGGATCGTCGATCTCGGACCCGGGGCTGGCGAACACGGCGGCTGGTTGGTTGCAGAAGGAAAACCCGAGGATATTGAAGCTGAGCCAAAATCAATCACTGGCGCTTATCTTTCCGGCAGAAAAATCGTGCCCCTCCCTGAAGAACGCCGACAGGGCAATGGCAAGTTCCTGAAAATCAAGGGTGCCACTGAAAACAACCTCAAGAATATCGATGTCAAAATCCCCCTGGGGGAATTAGTTTGCATAACGGGCGTTTCCGGCTCAGGTAAATCGACTCTGATGGTGGATATCCTTTACAACGCCCTGGCAAGAAAGCTGATGCGCGCCCATACGAATGCCGGAAAGCACGAAGGCATCGAGGGGACCCAGCACCTGGATAAGATCATTAATATCGATCAGACTCCCATCGGGCGTACGCCGCGCTCCAATCCCGCCACCTATACCGGGCTTTTCGACAACATCCGCGATCTTTTCACAGAATTGCCTGAGTCGAAGATCCGCGGTTACCAGAAGGGTCGTTTTTCATTCAACGTCAAAGGCGGACGCTGTGAAGCCTGTATGGGCGAAGGACAGTTGAAGATCGAGATGCAGTTTTTGCCGGATGTTTACGTGCCCTGCGAAGTCTGCCGTGGCACCCGCTATAACCATGAGACCCTGCAAGTGCGTTTCAAAGAGAAAAGTATTGCTGAAGTTCTGGACATGACCGTCGAAAGCGCCATTGAATTCTTCGAAGCCTTTCCAAAGATCAAACGCCGTCTTCAGACCCTGCACAATGTCGGGCTGGGGTACATCCGCTTGGGTCAACCTGCGCCAACGCTCTCAGGCGGAGAAGCCCAGCGAGTCAAGTTGGCGAAGGAATTATCCCGTATCGCCACTGGCAGGACCCTCTATGTTCTGGATGAACCTTCTGTCGGTCTGCATGCTGCCGATGTGCATATGCTTATCGAGGTTCTGCAAGCCTTGGTGGAAAGTGGAAATACCGTATTGATCATTGAGCATAATATGGACATCATCAAAGTCGCGGATTGGATCATTGACCTGGGGCCAGATGGTGGGCTGAATGGCGGAGAGATCATCGCCCAAGGGACGCCAGAACAGGTCTGCGCAAATCCTAAAAGCTACACTGGTCAGTATTTGCACAAATACGTCATAGATCACCACAGAGCGGCTTGTAAGAAGTAACCTTTCTAATCGTGTTGGTGTCATCACCGAGCACGGGATTTGACCGTAAGTCTCAATTTATTGGCATTTTAAGCCCTCCCCTTTCAGGGGGAGGGTTTCACGTTCGTGCCGGTGTCATCACCGAGCACGGGAATTGACCGTAGGTCTCAATTTGTTGGCATTTAAGCCCTCCCTTTTAGGGGGAAGGTTTCACGTTCGTGCCGGTATCATCACCGAGCACAGGATTTGACCGTAGGTCTCAATTTATCGGCATTTAAAGCCCTCCCCTTTCGGGGGGAGGCGAAGTCCAGCCAAAGGCTGGTTCCGTGAGCGCAGTGACTAGACCGAGTGAGTTCAACTCACATCGGTCTGTAAGGAACACATTGGTGTTCATAACGGGGGTGAGGGTTTCACGTTCGTGCCGGTGTCATCACCGAGCACGGGATTTGAGCGTAGGTCTCAATTTGTTGGCATTTTAAGCCCTCCCCTTTCAGGGGGAGGGTCCGTGAGCGCAGCGAACGGGGGTGAGGGTATCATGTCCATGCCTGTGTATTGCCGTTCCTCGTAGGAAAGCCAATCTTTCAAATGGGAGGTGAGGTTATCTACCCTCGTAGGGCGAAATTGAGGACGTTTCGACGCAAGAGTGATCAAACAGACTCCCGTCCTCAATTCGCCGTGCGTAGTAGCCGCACTTTAATGTAACGGTGAGGGTGTCTTGCCGGATTGAAAGCAAAGCCAAGATAAATATTATCTATTCATCCTATATGGCACGCCGACAGAGCAATATTGTGGAACAGCCATGCCTTTTCGCTACCACTTTATGGTACGATTTAACCCATCTTATTCATCGGAAGTGACTATGTTTAGAACTCGTTTTGCCCCCAGCCCTACTGGTTATATGCACATCGGAAACCTGCGAACCGCGCTGTACGCTTACCTGACCGCCAAACAAGCTGGCGGCACGTTCATTCTGCGCATCGAGGATACCGACCAAAACCGAAACGTTCCGGAATCTGTCCAGGCGATTTACAACGGTTTGCGCCTGGCAGGAATCGAATATGACGAAGGTCCCGACAAGGACGGCGGCTACGGACCCTACGTTCAAAGCCAGCGCTTGTCGATTTACAAAGAATACGCCGACAAATTGATCCAAAGTAGACATGGCTACTATTGTTTCTGCCAAAAAGAAGACAAGCCTGCCTTAGAAATCACCGGTGAGCGCGTGCAGGGCTATCGTGACCCTTGCCGTAATTTGAGCCCGGAAGAAGTAAGGGCAAAATTCAACGAAGGGATAATGCCAGTCATCCGCCAGCGCATTCCTGAACCCGGCGTGAGCAGCTTTTATGATCACGTTTATGGTGAAATCAGTATCGATCACGCCCAGCTTGACGACCAGGTTCTGCTGAAATCCGATGGCTTTCCGACTTACAATTTTGCTAACGTAGTCGACGACCACCTGATGGCAATCACGCATGTGATCCGCGGGCAGGAATACCTGACCTCCACACCCAAGTACAACCTTCTTTACGAAGCCTTCGGGTGGAAGCGACCGGAATACGTACACCTGCCTCACATCATCAAGGAAGACGGCAGTAAGTTGAGCAAACGAAAAGGCGACCCTTCCTTTGAAGATCTGGTCAGAATGGGCTACCTGCCCGAGGCAATTGTTAACTACGTTGCCCTTTTGGGCTGGAATCCGGGCGATGAGCGCGAATACTTCCTGCTTCCCGAATTGGTTGCTGCCTTTGACATGAACCGCATCAACAAATCCAACGCCGCTTTTTCGTTTGATAAGCTGCGCTGGCTGAATGGCGAGCATATCCGTGCATTAAGCCTGGAAGAATTTCACAAACGAGCCATGCCCTTTTACCCGGCTGGTTTTGATAGCTTTAATTTATTGCAGCTGAGCGCTCTGATCCAGGTACGCACAGAAAACTTGGGCGACATTCCTGCCTTGGTGGGCTTTTTTGGGAAGCTTCCCTCGTATGAAGCGGGGCTATTCGTGCACGACAAATCGAAATCGACTTTGGAAAGTTCCAAAGCCGTTCTTCAGGCAGTGCAACCGTTGTTTGCTGAAATTGAGGAGTGGACCAACGAAAATTTGTTCGTTGTCCTCAAAGACTTAGCCGTCTCGAAGGGAATGAAGGTGGGTACGGTCATGTGGCCTATCCGCACCGCCTTATCCGGTCAGGATACCTCTCCCGGCGGCGCCACCGAATTGGCAGCCATTTTAGGTAAAGACGAAACATTGCGCAGAATTGCCATTGCAGTAGAGAAATTGGGATAAGAACTACTGTGTAGGGAACGGACACCTGGCCGTTCCGTACTGTAAATTAACAGAAAAAGCAGATTGCCGCGTCGCTTACGCAGTACATTTCGTGTTGCTCCTCGCAAGGACGGAACAAAAAAAAACGCAATCGGCAGAGACGCCGTCGTGATCAAGATTGTTAAAACAACGCGATTGAGAGGTCCGAGCGGTATTGGCGCACGTTGGGATGGGCGTCGCTCAGCACTTCCAGCAGGCCCAAATATACAGCCTTCGCCTGCCCAGAGCGATAATTCTTATCTTTCTTGAGTACACCCAGCAAACCATCCAGCGCGATCAGAATTTTTCCGCGTTTCGCCAGGCGGATCGCGTTGCGAAAAGCCGACTCAAGCGGATTATCCAAAACAATTTTTTCTAATTCGGGGTCGGTGTAAGCTTTTGCCACAGGCAGCAAAACCGTACTTAACGTCGATTCCTGGCTGATTGGGAAATGTTCCAGGATCTCCATCGCCGATTTGCCGTTGCCCCGGTATAGCATCACGCGGGCATAAGCAAGCATGCCTGCCGGGTCGCCATGGCTTTCAATAACATACTGTTCAATGGCGGTCTCAGCTTCTTCATACTCACCCAAAAGCATCAGGCTGTTCGCCTTGACTAGCAAGAGCGAGCCAGCGCGGGGCATGATGCGGTCCACGAATAAGCGCAGATTCTTTTCGGAAAGCACCCCCAAATACTCTGCCACGATACGCCCATCGACAAAGGCTTTTATCGCAGGCACATTGGTCACTTTCAGTCGTTCTGCCAGGCGGGTTTGCTCATCAACATTGATTCTTGCCAGGCGAAACTCCCCGTCGGCTTCCTGGGCAAGCTGGGCAAGCGTTTGCGACTGCACACGGCATGGAATACACCAGGGAGCCCACAGGTCTACGACTACCGGTTTCTGGGAGGAGTAGTTCACAACCTCGAACTCGAAAGTCTCTTCGTTAACGTCAATAATGTTGATTGGCATCATCATTCTTACTCTATTTTATCAGTCTCTTCGGTAAAAAAGTAGCGGAGAGGGGTTTACTCTTCCTCATCCCCACTGGTCACTGCAGGCTGTTTCACTTCTACCAACTCACCGCGATGATTCACGATCACCTGAAATCCGATCATGATCATGTACATGCGGGCATCGTATGGAAAGCCTTTTTCCTGCAGCTCAAAGAATTGTTGATCGCGGTTTTCAAACTGCTTGCGGATCATCGCAAGAGAAAAAATATCATCCTGACCGCTCATCTTTGCAATTTGCTCAGCAAGGATATCTTCGTTACCTTCAATACCCTCCGACAAAAAATTCCACACCTGTCGGTCGACGTCGGCAGACGATACATGACGTTCGAAGCCGCTGTCATCAATTACATAGGTCGGTTCAGCGCCAACATAGACAACTGGCAGTTGTCTTCCGAGCGAATCATAAACCATACCTTCAAATATTGCCTTTTTCACAGAAATCCTTTCGTCCTGATCTGGCTATATTATAGGGGTATTCTATAAGTATTAGATTAACAATTACTCTTTTGGCAAATCACCATAGCCAGTGACCACATCCACGCGTGTTCCGAGAACATCTTCCTGGAAATATTGGTTGAAGGGCACTGCCGGGGTTGTCCAGCGATAGAGCCATTTGGCATCATCGTTTTTCATGTTGATGCAGCCATTGCTCATAACCTTGCCCCAGTTGGCATGCCAGTAGGCTCCGTGGAAGGCAACACCTTCGATGGTGATGTAACTGACCCAGGGAACACCAGGCAAATCGTAGACGTTAGGGTTATGAGGCTCGTTGATCATGCGGCGGCAAGGACGCTTTCGGTTGGTCATCCAGCGCCCAATCGGCGTGGAACCGTCAATTTTGCCCGATGAGACTGGCGCTTCCCAGATAGGCTTGTTGAATTCATAGGCACGCACAACCTGGTACCCTAACTCCAGCACAAGTCGTTTCTGATCCTGGGGAACTTCAGTTCTCAGGGGACTAACTTCTTCGGGTTCGATCCGGCGTATTGTGTTGGCATGCACAAAATAAGAAACCCCGCTCAGGTCATCCCATAGTTCATACCAGGGAAAACCTCTATCATCCATCGTTTTGTCTTTGATCCAAAAGTTATTTGAGTAATAGAATGTACGATGAATGTCGCTCACATTCGGTTGACTATATACCGGTACCAGCGGGACGGTCACCTCACCCAGGCAGCCTTCTTCAGGAATTGGTCTGCGGTCGATTGGGTTGGGTCGGTTGTAAACTGGCTGAACCCAGGTCGCATCCACATATTGTCCTGGTCCAAGCTCATACCAACCCAGGCGTTGTCCATAGATATTGCGGGTATAGATCATCCTGGAGATTGGATACACTTCGTCATACATCAGGGTATCCAGTGTGTCAGCCAAATGATCCGGTTCTTTTTTGACTTGTAATTTGTAGCGTAAAATGCGGCCCAAACGAGTATCGGGACCCCATCCAAACAATACGGCAGAGGCAGGCGAGGCTTCAGTCATCATCATGCCCAAAGCTCCCAACCCCATAGATTTTAGAAAATTTCTACGAGTTAGTTCAAATTTTTTCATATTCAATAGTGTACGTTAATCGGGATCCCAACGAAAGCCCAGTTGTATAACCAGCCGGCTTCGCTGGTCTCCATATTCACGCAGCCATGGCTCATCGGATAACCGAAGTTACTGTGCCAATAGGTACCGTGAATTCCATATCCATTATAAAAATACATCACATAAGGGACATCCGGTAAGTAATAACCAGGTCCGGTCATGTCATCATAAAGCAGTTTTATATAAACATAATACGTTCCCGTGACAGTGGGAGTATCGGGTAAGCCGGTTGATACCCAAAACCAATACACCAATTCGTTACCTTCGTAAGCATAGAGCTTTTGCTCACTCAAATTGATATCAATCCATTTTTCTCCCAGTGGTTCAACGCCTGGAGGCAAGAAAGGATCGGGTTCATAAACATAAGGCACAATCTCAACCGTAGGGATAGGTGTCTCGGTTGGTGTAGGCGTTGGCGTCGGTGTGCTGGTCGGCGTGGGCGTATTGGTCGGCGTCGGCGTAGGGGTACTGGTAGGTGTATTGGTGGGCGTAGCTGTATTTGTGGGGGTCAGGCTCGGTTTCACCAACAAAGTAGTTTCATTCTTGATTAAAAACTGCTGCCCAGCGACCGGTCGGTCTGGAATGATGCCTACGGAATAGAGACCAAACACGATTACTGCAGCCAATAGCAGCAAGCCAACCATTGCCCAGGCAGGTCTTTTTTTGCGTTGAATTACGCCCACCGGTTCCGGCAGGGGTTTTGTAGTTACCGGAACTTCAGGTAAGGCTGCCGGCGCCCATTGAGCCGCCGTTTGTTGCCTCGTGCGGGTGCCTACCCAACGCATGGCTTTGTGCACATACGGGTTTTGAGGGTCGCTTTCCAGTACATCACGCAAGAGACGCAGGCTGGTTTCTGGCTCAGAAAACCCAGCCAAAATCAGTTTTGCGTCATTGTTGTTGGGTGAAAGTTGCAGCGCCTGCTCTGCCAGTTGTTTGGCGAGCACGGCATCGCCAGCCAGGATGGCTTGCTTTGCCTGGTGGATCAATGTTCCAGCGCTGTTGCCTTGCTCAGTCATTTGTTTTACTTAGCCATTAATTTATGGCTGCTTTACCTCTTCATTATTGATGTAACAACTGATCCCTTTGCTGATCCCTTCTGCCAGAAGCTCTGGCTTGGTGGTCAGGATCTCCTGGTCCAGGTTCATGAAACCTAGTTCAATGATCCCGGAGGTAGTATAAGGATTGATCTCTTCAAATGCGTGATAAGAGGTCATGTCCGTTGTTACTGACTGGTAATGATACCTTAAACCAGTGATATTCGCATACCGGTCCGACAGGCACTCCACAAGCCTTGCAGAACTTTGATCGCCTTTTTGGGAGAAGGCAGCAGCAACTTTAAAACCTGTCGCGGAGTCATTAATATAATCACAAGAGTCGGAATGGATTGAAAGCAGCAGACCAGCCTGGTAATTACTAAGCCTTGCATCAAATTCATCCAACAGCTCCACCTCAAAGCCAGCGTCGATCAGCTTTTGCTGGACGTAAGTGGCGACGTTGCTGTTTATTTCCAGCTCGGTCAACCCATTGGCACAAACCGCACCGCTGTCATGTCCGCGATGCCCCACCACAATGCCAATTTTGTTTGTCGGAAAATTTGCAGGTAAGACACCCTCGGCAACTTCAGTCTGGGTGATGCCTTCGCCATCTGCCACTGCATCTGCCACCTTTTGCCCTAGATTTCCCGGCATAAAACTGCCTGGCATCCACAGTGAAAAGAGTGTAGCTGTGACAATGCCCGCCAGAATGACGGTGGAAATAGCTTGCCAAATTAAGCCCAAAGCGCTGTTGACCGCCCTGCTGTTTGGCGGCAGCATTGGTTCTTGCCTGTTGGTTGCAGCTTTTACCCGCCAGTTTTCGAACGGGTTCTGCTTCCCCATGCCATGCTCTTCCTGTCCGGAGGGTCCCTGACCTCGCGAAGCACCAGATTGGGCTTCGGCCTTCAAAGTGAACCCGGGATGCGCCGGCTGCTCGTCAGCGTTTTGGTTACGATGCCAGAAACCTTTGCTTCCGGGATCTTCTTCGTCATCTAATTGGTGCATTTGCTTTGACATAGTCATTCCTGTGTTAATTAATAGTAGGCAATGATGCGTAAACTTTGTATAATTGACTTAACCCAAATTGGTCTGAAAGGAATGGTGCAAATCCTATGCCAACGAAACTCAGCCTAGATGAAAAGAAACAACTGCTTGCCATTGCCCGCGAAGCAGTCAATGCGACCGCGCTCGATCAGCCTTTACCCAATCTTGACCCCCACCAATACAGCCACACTCTCACCGAAAACGGCGCCAGTTTTGTAACGCTCACAATCAGTGGTGGGCTGCGAGGTTGTATCGGTACGCTGGAAGCTTATCAGCCTCTTTACCTGGATGTCCAAAAAAGAGCTGTGCAAGCTGCCAGCCAGGACCCTCGTTTTAGCCCGCTTACGCCTGGCGAGCTGGAAAGAGTAAAGATAGAGGTCTCCAGGCTATCCCAACCCGAACCATTAGAATACGATAATCCGGAAGACTTGCTTACATTACTGAAACCAGGGCAAGATGGCGTGATCCTCTCAGAAGGTCATCGTCGGGCAACTTTTTTGCCCCAGGTGTGGGATGAATTGCCGGATACCAGGCAGTTTCTCGCCCAGTTATGTCGGAAAATGGGCTGCAGTGCCAGTTTTTGGGAACACAATAAACTCGATGTAGCCATTTATCACGTGGAAGAGTTTTCAGAATAAAAAAAGAGCGAGGTAGTCATCCTCGCTCTCTGGTTCATTAATCTCAACAACAATTTTTATTTTCTGAGGCAACATAAGCCTGACCGGTCAAATGAGCGACCATCAGCTGGCTGTACGCGGTGGTGACAAAGGCACCAATACCAAACACGATTGAACCCATCGGGGAAATGATGCTTGCCAGGATCATCCCAGCGATGACCAGCAGCCAGGCAGAAAAATTACCACCCAGGCGTTTGAAGAAGTTCCCCAGTTCAAAGCCAGAAGCAAAAGTATCTTTCACTGCAAAATTCGCCATGGCGATCGGCTGTATAAGCATCATCACCAATCCATACGCCAGCAAAATCAAGCCGCCCAGGATCAGGACAATCACGCCCAAGGCTGAGACAGAGTTGTTATTATTTAATGCCATCAACGGGATTGTCATCAGTCCGACAACAAGCATCATCGGTAAAGAATAGACCAATCCAACCAGAAAATATCGAAAACCCCGTCCCAGGTCTTCGCCAAATTGGAAATCTGGAAGGGGATCAATCTCATTTTGAACGACATTTTTGATGGTACGAAGTACGTACCCTGTAAATGCCATCCCCCCAATGATTGGGATCAAACTGACCAGGATCGGAACAATCAACTTATCAAACCAACGCTCATCATCAAAAATGAAAGTAAAAGCTTTTCCAAAATTCATCGTATTAACCTCTCTGTTTGTAGATCATAGTAACGAAACACAACCATTATAAACCCTCAAAAAAGCGTTATTCCGGTTGTGATAGCTTGCATATTAAGATCAGGTTATTTTTTCAGACAATAACTGAATCAGAGTTGATTAAACTCTTCCACACCCAAAACAAAGACAGTCGCTCGTTTTTCCGCAGCGTTCTCTGGGAGAGTTGTATTTTCCTTGATGATTTGGAGTGCCCTTTCTACGCGGTCATCATCGACACCGATAATGAGGGTACTGCGACCACTGCGAAAGAAACCACCGGTCGAGGCAACGAAAGTGACTCTGAACTTCTCATCGGTTAACTTCTTGGAGACGTGGTCATTGTCTTCGTCTTTGATGATTGCCATAATCAATTTCATATCAATACTCCTCGAAATGGTCTACTTTCAAAGTAAAGATGGTCACCCCACCGACCATAGTCTCAGCAGGGATAATCATAGGAAAGGGAGTGTAATCCATAGTAGCAGCCACATAACTGATGCGCTTTTTTGCAGCTGCTGATAGGCGCTCGACGATAATATCCTTATTGGGTTCGTCTGTAGCGATCAGAAAGGTGACATTTTTCTCAAGAAGGAAACCGCCAGTGCTGGGGAACTTGGCATAAGAAATGCCTTCCTGATCTAATGCCAACTCAACAATGTCACTATCCTGACTCTGAACCACCGCCAGGATCATCCGGGTAACTTGCGTGTCAAACTGCGTCATATGCCTCCACCGGAATAGTATTGCTAAACTTATTCTAACGTAAAATCAGGGATTTCCCAAACGAGTTAGACAAGTTGATCTAATCGAATGAAACAGGGTCAGTAAAAATTGCTATTTTTTTCTAGTTGTAGGGAACAGGCAGTCCTGTTCCTTCCCTGTTCTAAAACAATCCTACCCTGATAAATGGTTCCTGCCCTATGTAAGGGTTCTTTTCTTGGCGGTTGAGGCGTGCCTCAACCCTACATCATAAATAAAACATTCCTCTAATCAAACCAATGGACAACCATATCTTCCAGGTCAGCATCATCTACCTCTGATTCACTAACCACCTTGCCATACACCGTTCCACCCGCCCTTTGGGCTGAGTTGGGGTCACCAGTCTTGAGCGGATGCCACCAAGGCAGATCCTCACCGTCTGCCACCAACCGATAGGCACAGGTTTTGGGCAGCCAGTCCAGATGCCTGGCAAGCTCCGGCGTCAGGAAGATGCATTCAGGCACATTCTCGTGCCGTTTGGGGTAATCACTGCATTGACAGGTCTGCAAATCGAGATAACGGCATATCACATTGGTGAATTGGACCGCTTTTGTTTTGGAATCCCGAAGTTTGATGAGACAGCATTTGGCACAGCCATCGCACAAGGATTCCCATTCTTCGTGGCTCATCTCCTCAAAGCTTTTCTCTTTCCAAAACTGGCTCATTTTTATTCTTTCTCGATCACAGTCGGATAAAGCTTAGCTTGGATGAAAGGGATCAGGGCAAGCTTAACTGCCATGGCATACAGTTCAGCTCGGGTGATCAGGTCATTGGTGAGCAGCCCGACCCCGCCGCTGGCTTGTTTACTGTTCGCTTGCCCGAAGACAAGATCGTCCGCTTCGCCCTGTTCCATGCCCTGATGGATCAGCTCGGTTATTTTTTCTGGCAAGATGTAAGCAGCAGATCGCGCGAAACCTTTTTGATTTTTTCCGAGAATATAAATCCAGCTGTAAGCCGCCAGGCTTTCCTCGCCGCTATCCAAAGCACTCAACCCGCCTTCGAGCCCCACCCAATAATCAGCCACTGGACAAGCCTCTTGGGCATGCTGTGCACGGTTTCGGGCACCGGTCAGCGTTTCCTGGTCGTCCATCGGCTGGCTGGAAACGTCTGAATTGACCTCGACAGTGAGGAATATAAATTCCTGTTCTGGAAAAACAGCCTGAAAGCCCAGCCGAACTGCCTCGAGTTTGCTTGGGTTTCCAGAGCCTACAATTACGGTTTCAGTCATATTCACTGAGTACCAGGACCTTACAGCCCGGAACGTTCCTTGAGGAGCGTCTGAAGTTCAACAACGATGCCCTCCGACTCTCGCTTCAGTTCACGCGCTTTTTCCAGCAACTCGATGGCTCTGCTTTCAGTCTCATAGCCCATTAAGTTGATTTCAACATTCAGGAAGGCTGCTTCTAATCCAGCCCGAGCCTGGTAAACGCCAGAAGCTGCATCGGAAATGGCGTTCAGGTTGCCAATTTGCGCCATTCGCAAGGCTAACTTCATCACTTGTCGACACATATCAGCAGTATTCAGAGGTACCGCAGCAGCTGTGAAACTGGCTTCCATGATAGCTCTATCACGGATCATCATATTCTCTTCAGTATCGCGGGGCAAGCGTCGGGCAACGATGATTCCTTCGAAAGATTGGGCATCCAGCTCGATCGCTTCAGTGAGTTGCTTGCGCAGTTCTTCCCCCTTGTCGATTGCCTGCCAGCACTCCTCCTCCACTTCCTTGTATTTTGCCTTGCCAGTCGTAAGGCGGGCAACCATGACCGCCAGGGCACTTCCCAGCGCACCAGCATAAGCAGCCGCTGAACCACCACCGGGAGCGGTTGTGCCCTCGGCCACCCGGTCCAGAAAACTCACTTGAGAGCTCCCTGCCTGGTTGTCCTGTTGCGAGAACAAACGATTTTCAAGGAGTTGTTCGTGTTCAAAACCGTCCAGCTGCAAGTAGAAGCGTCCGGCATTAATGATCGCCCGGCTGGGCACCAGCCCTACAATTTCAGAATGATGGATGCCAACGCCGTAACGCTGGGCTTCACGGCGAACAAATTCGGTCACTTGAGCCATAGGGGAACGCTGGTAATTGGTCAGGTTCATTGAGACCTGCGCCAGCCCGTTCACCAAAACACCCATACCCTTGACGAAGTGAAATCCTCCGGAAGAATTACGCACCCGGCGGGCAATTTTCTCGGCAATACTGACATCTGGCGTATTAAGGTAAATGTTATAGGCGATCAGCGGTTGGCGCGCACCGATGACAACTGCACCGGCAGGACCCATTACCTTGGGTCCAAAATCGGGCTCACGGAAAGGATCAGTAGCGATGGTCTCTTTGATACCCTCATATTCACCCCGCCGGATATCTTCCAGGTTGACACGATCAGGTCTGGCAGAGGCTTCTTCGTAAAGATACACCGGGATGCCCAGGTTGTCGGCAACGCGCTTGCTCAGGCGGCGGGCGATTTCGACACATTCCTGCATGGTCACGTCCGAGATCGGCACGAATGGCACCACATCGGCAGCCCCCAGGCGAGGATGCTCACCCTGGTGATGGTTGAGGTCGATCAGTTCGACGGCTTTGGCAATGCCCTGGTAGGCTGCTTCCTCCACACCAGCAGGATCTCCGATAAAGGTCAGGACCGTGCGGTTATGGTCCATGTCAGAGTGCCGGTCGAGCACATGCACGTTGGGAACCTGAGCAACGGCATTGATGATCGCCTCTACAACCTCAGGACGCCTCGCATCAGAAAAATTGGGGATACATTCAATGATTTTCATGAGCCAACCTCTTCTCGATTAATTATTCCCATTATACCAAGCCGCTTCAGTCTGGGCTGACCGCGCTTCGCTTAGAATGACAGCCTTATTGTCATCCTGAGCTTCTTTTGCGAAGGATCTTTGCTTCCCACCGTTAAGATTCTTCGCTACACACAAAATGACAGCCTTTTTGTCATCCTGAGCTTCTTTGGCGAAGGATCTTTGCTTCCCACCGTTAAGATTCTTCGCTACACACAAAATGACAGCCTTTTTGTCATCCTGAGCTTTTTTTGCGAAGGATCTTTGCTTCCCACTATTAGGATTCTTCGCTTCACTCAGAATGAAAGCCTTTTTGTCATCCTGAGCTTCTTTTGCGAAGGATCTTTGCTTCCCACCGTTAAGATTCTTCGCTACACACAAAATGACAGGTTGTAAGTGAGTTTTTTCACTGAATTAATTAATTTTTCTAACCTATTATTCAATTTTATTTACTTATTCTTAAATTTAACTTGACTTTTTCAATTTAATATCGTATTATCTTTTCAGACAGGAAATGAAAGAGGAAAAAATGAACCAATTGCCAAAAAAATGCCCAATTTGCCAGGGAAATGTGGTCGTGACCCGCTTTTTCTGCCCGGATTGCCAGACTTCAGTTGAGGGCAGCTTTGTTGCCCAGCAGAGTCCGTTCCAGAACCTGACCGCAGACCAGATGAATTTCTTGCTGACCTTCGTTCGTTCTGAAGGTCGCCTGAATCGCATGGAAGAAATCCTGGGGCTATCCTACCCCACCCTTAAAAACCGTTTGTATGATGTGATCATGGCGCTCGGCTTCCAACCCGAGAAAGAAGTCCGTTTTAAACTAAGCGATTCCCAACGCCAACAGATCTTGGATGATCTGGAAAATGGCAGAATCGATAGTACCCAAGCTCTTCGCTACCTGCAGGGTGAAGACGAATTCAATTTAATCTAAGGAGTAGAAAATGACTAACACCGATGAAAAAATGCGCATCCTGAATATGGTACAGGAAGGTAAACTCAGCGCACAAGAAGCAGTCCAACTGCTTGAAGCACTCGATTTCAGTCCGGAAGAGAAATCGATCACCACTGAAATAATTCCAGACCCGTTAGTAAGCACAAACGGGAAAGCTCATTGGCTGAAGATTGTTGTCACGGAGCTGCACAGCGGTAAGCGTAAAGTGAACCTGAGAATCCCGCTCGCCATGGTGCGATGGGGCATGAAGATGGGCAGCAAAGCCAGTTTTGGCGGCAGCGCAGTGGAAGATCTCGACTTGCAAAGTGTCCTTAACGACAACGTTCTGAACGAAGGACAAAAAGGTGTGCTGGTAGACGTTGAGGACGAAGAAGACGGCGAACACGTTGTGATCAGCCTCGAGTAAAACCAGCCTGTTTTCCTGACGGTTGCTCCAATACAGACAGACCCTTCGCTCTGTGATCTAAGTCACAGGGCGAAGGTGTTATAATAGAAGAAGCATTTTGGCGTAATCGATCTGTCTATGCATGGAAATTGACAGGCAAATGATTAGTAGTATTATTCCCACTTGTGATTTTTTGACCCACAGAAAGAACACAGGCAAATATGGACCTACAGCCGGGAGATTCCGGTTTCGAATTAATTAAACAAAAGCTGTCAGCAGATCAGCTTTTTACTTTTCTTAAGTCAAGCCCCGATGGTTTGAACTCTGAAGACGCAGCTAAGCGTCTGGAGGAATACGGCACCAACACACTTGCAGAAGTCAAGAAAAAACCTCTGATTCTCAAGTTTCTGTCGCAATTCACCCACCTGATGGCAATCATGCTTTGGGTGGCGGGAATTGGTGCATTCATCGCTCAAATGCCGCAACTTGGCATTGCCGTCTGGTCGATCAACTTGATCAACGGTATTTTTAGTTTTTGGCAGGAATTCCAGGCAGAAAAGGCAACGGACGCACTTAAAAAGATCTTGCCCGCCTATTCCCGCGTGCTGAGAGACGGTGAACAAAAAAGGATTTTGGCAACAGAAATTGTGCCCGGAGATATTGTCTTCCTGGAGGAAGGCGAGAGCATCTCCGCAGACTCTCGTCTGCTTTCCAGTGCCGAATTACGCGTCAACCAATCCACCCTCACGGGTGAATCCAGACCGGTCAACCGCTCTGCCGATCCAGTGAGCGGGGAAGGTCTGACAGAATCCGAAACGCCCAACCTGATCTTTGCTGGCACATTTGTCGCTTCTGGCTCAGGTAAGGCAATTGTTTATGCTACTGGAATGAAGACCGCCTTTGGTCGCATTGCCCGTCTCACCCAGGAAGTAGGAGACGATCTCAGCCCCCTGCAAAAAGAAATGCAGAGTGTTACAAAAATTGTCACACTGATTGCTGTAAGTGTTGGCGTCAGTTTCTTTATCGTAGCTAAATTGCTCACGGATATCAGCTGGATCGACGGCATGATCTTCGCACTGGGCATGGTAGTTGCCTTCGTACCTGAAGGCTTGGAACCTACAGTGACCCTGGCACTGGCGATGGCGACCCAACGCATGGCAAAACGGCATGCCTTGATGAAAAAGCTTTCTGCAGTGGAGACGCTTGGCTGTACCACGGTTATCTGTACCGATAAAACTGGCACCCTTACACAAAACGAAATGACTGTTCAGAAATTATGGGTCCCCAGCCTTAACATGGGCACGCTGGATGGTCGCGAGATCAGTTTTAGCGGTGTCGGTTACGAACCGGTTGGTGCTATTACTGCGAAAGGCCAACCGCTCGACATCCGCTCTGACCAGAATGCCACGCAAGTGCTGCTCACCCAGGCAAAATGCAACACCTCGCGCTTGAACCCCCCCTCAATTGATGAGGAAGGCAAACCAACCCGCTGGAGTATTATTGGTGACCCAACCGAAGCTGCTTTGATCGTTGCCGCTCAAAAAGCCGGGTTCACTAAAGAAGAAATTGACGGCCAGGTGATGGCAGAACAGCCCTTTGACTCACGTCGTAAACGCATGAGTATTGTCCACCTCACCAGGACTAATGAAGGTTTTGAACGAACGGTTTACACCAAAGGCGGTATCCGGGAGACACTGGATATCTGCAACAATGTCCTGATCGATGGTCAGGTGCAACCCCTCACGCAAGAATATATAGCAAAGATCATGGCGGTCAATGACAGTTATGCCACCAGGGGTCTGCGCGTTTTGGCTGCCTCCCAGCGTACATTGCATGCTGAGGAACAAGACTACTCTATTGATGCACTCGAAAAAGAGCAAACCTTCCTTGGCATGGTAGCCATGATGGACCCACCTCGCCCGGATGTTGCCAAAGCTGTTGAGACTTGCCACCGGGCTGGCATCCGTATCATTATGATCACTGGAGACTACGGCTTGACCGCCGAGAGCATCGCCCGAAAAATTGGTATTGTCACTTCGAATAATGTCAGGGTAGTGACCGGTGTGGAACTTGAAGGCATGAGCGAGGATAACCTGAAACAGGTTTTCGCGGGTGAAGTGATTTTCGCCCGGGTCGCCCCCGAACACAAATTGCGAGTGGTATCGGTGCTGCAGTCTCTAGGTCATGTTGTTGCCGTGACAGGAGACGGAGTCAATGATGCTCCTGCGCTCAAAAAAGCTAATATCGGTGTTGCCATGGGCATTAGCGGCTCGGATGTCGCCAAAGAAGCTGCCGATATGATCCTTACCGATGACAACTTTGGCTCGATCGTCAGCGCAGTCGAAGAGGGGCGCGCAGTCTACGAAAACATTAAACGCTTCACAACCTATATCTTCACCAGCAACACGCCAGAGGCGATTCCGTTTATGCTTTTCGCCCTGTCTGGTGGTCGCATCCCGGTAGCTCTACCAGTCATGCATGTTTTGGCAGTGGACCTGGGAACCGATATGGTGCCAGCCCTCGGTTTGGGTGCAGAACCTCCGGAAGAAGGCGTAATGGATCTGCCGCCGCGGAAACTGAGTGACCATCTGATCACCAAAGAGCTGCTCACTCGGGCTTACCTTGTGTTGGGTCCTGTGCAGAGTGCGGTCACTATGCTGGCATTCTATTTCTACTACTGGACCAATGGACACCCTGGTCAATGGCTAAACCTGCCTGATTCAGGTGATCTTTACCTGGCAGCCACCGCTATGGCACTTGCATCCGTCGTTGTAACTCAGATTGGCAATGTGTTCACACAGCGAGCCGGACACCGCTCAATTTTAAAGCTACCTCTGTTCAGTAACAAACTGATCTGGATCGGCATTATTTCTGAAGTATTGCTTGTGTTAGGAATCACCTATCTACCCTTCCTGCAAAAATTCATCGGAACATCTGCGTTCGACCCGAAATATTGGTTGTTCCTGGCACTTTTCATCCCTGCTTTACCTATTACAGATGCCATCTATAAAGCCTTCAAACGAAGAAGGCGTACAATTGTTACACAGACTCACTGAGAAAGGAGAGTCGCTATGAAAATAATTATTATTGGATGTGGTCGGGTAGGTTCTGGCCTGGCGAAACAACTCAGCCTGCAGGGAATTGACGTCTCTGTGATCGATAACGATCCGGAAACCTTCAAATCCTTAGGCAAATCCTTTAAAGGGAACACTTTTGTCGGCATGGGTTTCGATCAGAAAGTGCTTACCGCGGCCGGGATTGAAAATGCTGATGCACTCGCAGCCGTTACCACTTCGGACGAAGTTAATTTGGTTGCAGCCCGCATGGCAAAAACAGCATACAAGGTACCCAGTGTGGCTGCCAGGGTTTACGAACCTCAAAAAGCGAAAATTTATCGTCGCTTAGGCATCCAAACTATATCTCCAGTGACTCTTGGTATTGAACGACTGGCAAGCATCCTGGTCTATTCCAACCTGAATGTTGAGCGCCTAATAGGTACTGGTCAGGTTCTCATGGTAGATGTCGATGTTTCTTATAAACTGGTCAACAAGACCTTGGCGGATGTCAACATCCCGGGTGAGATCCAGGTGGTTGCACTGACACGGAACGGTAAAACCAGTTTACTTAATGAAGCCACTGTTTTCCAGGTTGGTGATCTATTACATCTTTTTGTCACCACTACAGCCAAAGAAAAAGTCAGCAAACTGCTGCGCAGTTAGGAAGTTGGTTGAAATGAAAGTAATGATTGTTGGCGGCGGAAAAATCGGCACATACCTTGCCGAAAAATTGATCAAAGAAAAGCATGAAGTTCGTCTGATCGAACTGCGGGAAGAAGAACGGGGCCACATTTTACTGGACCTGCCCAAAGAAGTGCTCGTCATCGGGAATGGAACCGACCCCGATGTTCTGGAAGCAGCGGGCATCCGAAAAATGAATGTGGTTGCTGCAGTCACCGGGGATGACGAAACCAACCTGGTTGTCACAACGCTTGCCCGCTTCGAATTCCTGGCTAACCGCACCATTGCCCGCGTGAACCACCCCAAAAATGCCTGGCTTTTCAACCAGGACATGGGCGTGGATGTTGCCATCAACCAGGCAGATCTGCTCTCTGCCCTGATTTTGGAAGAAATGTCCATGGGCGACATGATCACCATGCAGATGCTTCGTAAAGGTAACTTCCTGCTGGTGGAAGAAAAGGTGGCACCCAAATCGCTGGCTCTGGGCAAGCGCGTTTCTGAACTGACCCTCCCCAGGCAATGTAACCTGGTGGCGGTGATTCGGAATGAAGAAATGATCACCCCGCATGGTGACATGGTCTTCCAGGTCGCTGACGAAGTATTGGCAGTGGTGCATCAAACCGAGAAAAAGAGTCTCGCGAGGTTGTTCAACGCCACGCCGTAGTTCAGTTTTATTTTTGTCATCCTGAGTGAAACGAAGGATCTTTGCCTTCCATTGAATGGATTCTTCACTTTGTTCAGAATGACAGTCAAAATGATACAAAAAGCCGGTCTTGCGACCGGCTTTCATCTTTAAATCTTGAACCTTTCGGTTTAGTACATTCCGCCGCCCTGGGGCATGGCAGGAGCCGCACCTTCGGGTGATCGTACAAACCCCCTCCAGCCTTTTTTTGGCGATGGGAGGGGGCTTAGGGGGTGGGTGTTTTTGATTCGTATGCCCTTGGAGCCCTGCGGTCAAAGTGCGTGCTCGGTCCTTACAGGAGGCTTCGCACTCAGGAGACCGGCATGAACATTAGAAAAAGCCGGTCGCAGGACCGGCTTTCATCTTTTAATCTTAAACCTTTCGGTTTAGTACATTCCGCCGCCCTGGGGCATGGCAGGAGCCGCGCCGGCAGGTTCAGGGATATCGGTGACCAATGCTTCGGTGGTCAGGATCATGGCTGCGATGGAAGCAGCATTCTCGAGCGCACCGCGGGTGACCTTGGCAGGGTCGATAACGCCCAACTGAACCATGTCGCCGTACTCTTCGGTCAAAACGTTGAAGCCGATGTGCTTGTTGTTAGCTTCTGCTTGTTTCTGGCGGACGGTTTCGACAACCACAGAGCCATCTTTACCAGCGTTTTCAACGATTCTCTTCATCGGTTCGGTCAGAGCCTTGCGAACGATATTGACACCGATCTGGGCATCTTCCTGTTCCATCTTGAGATCCTTGAGGGATTCCACTGCATTGACCAGGGCAACACCGCCGCCCGGGACGATACCTTCTTCAACGGCTGCACGGGTAGCAGACAGTGCGTCTTCCACACGGTGCTTCTTTTCTTTCAGCTCGGTCTCAGTTGCGGCACCAACACGGATGATCGCAACGCCGCCAGCCAATTTCGCCAGGCGTTCCTGCAGTTTTTCGCGATCGTAATCGCTGGTGGTGTTCTCGATTTCAACACGGATCTGTTCAACACGACCCTTGATAGCGCTGCTATCGCCCTTGCCGCCGACGATGGTGGTGTTGTCTTTGTCAATGGTGACTTTTTCAGCACGACCGAGGTCTTCGATGGTGGCGTTTTCGAGTTTGCGACCGGTCTCTTCAGAGATCACGGAGGCGTTGGTCAGGATAGCAATATCCTGCAGCATTGCCTTGCGGCGATCGCCAAAGCCAGGGGCTTTGATGGCAACCACATTCAAAACGCCGCGGATCTTGTTGAGCACCAGGGCTGCAATGGCTTCGCCGTCAACATCTTCAGCGATGATGACGATATCGCGTTTGCCAACCTGCACCATCTTTTCCAACAGGGGAACGATGTCGTTTGCAGCAGAGATTTTCTTGTCATAGATCAGGATATAAGGATCAGCGATTTCGGCGACCATATGTTCGGTATCGGTGACGAAATAGGGGCTGATATAGCCGCGGTCAAACTGCATACCTTCAACATACTCGGTCTCGAATTCGAGCGCCTTGGATTCTTCAACGGTAATGACGCCGTCTTTACCGACTTTGTCCATCACATCCGCGATCAGGGAACCAATTTGGTCGTCCTGAGCAGAGATGGTGGCAACATTGCCGATCTCAGCTTTGGTAGTAATGCCAATTGCCTGGCTCAGAATGGATTCAGAAACAGCCTTGGAGGCAGCTTCGATGCCGCGTTTGAGCAGCATGGGGTTGGCGCCGGCAGCCAGGTTCTTCAGACCTTCGCTGACGATAGCGTGCGCCAGGACTGTGGAAGTGGTGGTGCCGTCGCCGGCGATGTCATTGGTTTTGGTGGCTGCTTCTTTGAGCAACTGGGCGCCCATATTCTCATAGGGGTCTTCCAGTTCGATTTCTTTTGCAACCGTCACACCGTCATGAGTGATGGTGGGGGAACCGTATTTGCGGTCCAGGGCTACGTTGCGTCCCTTGGGACCCAAGGTGGTTGCGACTGCATTCGCGACTGCGTCAACGCCATTCTTTAAATAACGACGTGCTTCATCTCCAAAAACTAATTGTTTTGCCATATTTTTTCTCCTTGAATTTGATTTGTTTCTTAAAGAATCGCGAGGATGTCGCTCTCGCGCATGATTAACAACTTCTTGCCATCATATTTGATTTCTGTGCCGGAATATTTTGCGAAAAGGACCAAATCGCCAACCTGGACGTCCATCTTGATGCGATCGCCATCTTCATCGCGATCACCAGGACCGGTTGCCAGGACTGTGCCCTTCTGGGGTTTTTCTTTAGCGGTTTCGGGTAGAACAATGCCACCCGCGGTTATTTCTTCCTGTTCGCTGGGTTCAATAACCACACGGCTGCCTAAAGGTTTCATAGAAATTGTCATTTTTCCTCCGATTGTAATTTTGCGTTAATTTAGCACTCTCAACTTCCGAGTGCCAACTATATGATACGCTCCCATCGAGTAGAAGTCAAGAGAGGTGTAGGATTTTCTAACAAAGTTTTTACACAGTTCAAAGCTCATAGCTGATGGCTCATAGCTGATAGCTCATAGCTCGTAGCTCGTAGGTCGTAGGTCGTAGGTCGTAGGTCGTAAGTCGTAGGTCGTAGGTCATTGCTCAAATAAATTGTGATTTTCGCACTTGTTTGCCAAGTCTTTTCCTATCAGCGATCAGCCATCAGCTTCTTTTCCTATCACCTACCTGTACTCGCCACGGAGTGGACGGGTATCACATATCACCTATCACCTTTCCTCTGTCATCGCGAGCTCCGTTGCGAAGCGATCTTCCTTTCATCTTTTCCTATCACCTATCAGCTATGAGCTATCAGCTATGAGCTATCAGCTATGAGCTATCAGCTACCAGTTTCTTTTCCCAATCACCTATTTGCACCATTTGCAGCATTTGCACTGTTTTTTGATGGTGCAACCGGGCGGTTTGGCTGCAACCAGACCGAGTGAGCTCAACACACATCGGTCTGTAAGGAACACGCTGGTGTTCATAATACTTCTTTTCGTTGTTAATGTGCCGGCTTGCAATTGATCTCAGGCGGGTATATAATAGCACATATGTTCTATAGTTGCAAGCGAGGCAGGCAGGGATCAGGAAACAGGGAACCCTTGCACAGGGCAGGCAGGGATCAGGGAACAGGGAACCCTTGCACAGGGCAGGCAGTAGGGAACGACCACTGGGCGTTCCGAAAAATTACCTCGGTCGAAGCGGAGCGGAATGGGACGCGCTCACCAGGGCAGGCATCCACTGGGCGTTCCTGACCACCTTAAACGTCAAAGCGGGGCGGAACGGTCAGTGCCCGTTCCCTACGAAGATCCTTACGCAGTACAGACAGGGATCAGGAAAGAGGGAACCCTTGCACAGGGCAGGCAGGGAACAGAAAGCAGATTTTCGCACTTCACACCCCCTCCCGGGAGGGGGATTGAGGGGGTGGGTGTTGGTCACAGTCAAAAAGGCAGATTGCCACGGTCGTTTCACTCCCTCGCAATGACTGATTAAAAAAAACCAATTCGCAAAGATTAAAAGCAGATTGCCACGCAAAACAGCTCGCGATGACGAATTAAAAAGACTGAATAATCATTGAAAGGACACACATTGGACAATACCGACTTCCCAAAGGGAGAACTCCCGCGCTCTCCCGCAAACGTAATCAACGCCGCCGAGCTGGTGAGCTGGCAATGGCGCCCGCACCGCTGGTTGCTCTGGCAGATGATCCCTCAAGGCAGCATTACCCTCCTGGCTGGGGAGACGGCTTCGGGCAAGTCCTTTTTGGGGCTGGACCTGGCGCTCGGGATGGCATCCGGACGCGGCAGAGCCTGGGATATGGAAATAGGTGATAGGGGAAAGACAGCTGATAGCTCATGGCTGATAGCTAATAGGGAAAAGAAAGATCCTTACGCAGTAAACTTCGTATCGCAAGTTCAGGATGACACGAAAAAAGCGGAACGCCCAGTGGACGTTCCCTACAAAGCGCATGTCCGCTACTTCTGTGGCGATGCCGACCCCAACCTGATCGCCGAGCGGGTGCTCAAGCTCTGCCGCGGCTACCCCAACTCCAATAACCGCCCGGGGATCGATGTGCCCTCCGCCCTCGACCTCGATTTCTCGCAGCACCAGTTCAGCGACCCCGAAAGTTTCCGCTGGCTGCAAATAGAGATCCTGCGCCAGGGCTACCAATTGCTCATCTTCGATGGTCTCGCCCAATATCTGCCCGCTATGGCGGATGGCTCGGCACACACGGTGGGCGCCTTTTTGCGGGGTGTCAGGCAGCTCGCCAGCCAAACCGGCGTCACCGTCCTGCTCATCCATCAATTCAATAAACGCCAGGCAGCCCGGACGGACAAATATGGTCTGCCCAAATCGCAGGGCGAAGAGCGCGTGCGCGGCAGCAGCGAGCTCCTGGCCGGGGTCGACAGCGTTTTGCTCCTCAGCCGACCCGAAGCGACCTCCCTGGGCGAAAGGGGGCGCGCCTTTCTCAAGGTCGTCAAAAACCGCCTGGGGCAAGCCGGTGCCCGCCTGCGGTTCTCCATCGTGGATGGCGACCAATGCCTGCACCTGCTCTTCCAACGCCTTAGCCAGGAAGCCCAGGTGAAACCGCGCCGCCTGGTGGATGCTGCCTTCGACGAGATGATGCGCATCCTCATGACCCAGGATACGCAAAAATTCACCCGCCTCGAGCTCACCAAAGCCCTGCAGGAACGAACCAGTTTACCCAAAACGAGGACGCTGGCGGAGGCATTCGGGATGCTGGGGAAGGAAGAACGGGTGCGGGTCGAGAGGGACGAAAGCGGCAAAAAGCGCTACGCCTGGGCAGCGCCCGGCACCGGCACCATGTCAAACATGATGTACGGCTTGCCGCCCGCCATGGCGCTTGGTGTTGCCAGCTCGTACATGGAAGGTAAATTGCGTCTGAACATCGCCGATATGCAGCTGGAGAAGCTCCAAAACCAATCCAAACCATCTGAACTGATAGAGCGCCTGGCTGAATTTGTGAAGAAGTCTGAGGAAGAAGAGAAGAAAAAGACCGAACAGGCAACCAATAATGCCAAATGTGCTGGATGATCTTTTTTTAATCTTGACAATGCGCATTGATGCGCATATACTTGGGCTATGAAGCGGTTGGAGTTAGTCAAAATGCTTGAATCCGATGGATGGTCCTTTTCCCGTCATGGAAAACTCCATGACATATATCGAAAAGGCAACAAGCAAGAATCGATTCCGCGACACCAAGAGATAAACGAAATCCTTGCAAAAGCAATTTTAAGTAGGAACAGTATTCAGAAAAAGAATAAAACCAAAAATAAGGAGTTAAAATGAAAACCACTTACCCTGTAATCCTTCGTGAAGTCGATGGAGGATATCTAGTGGATATTCCTAGCTTCGAAATTAATACATTCGGTGCCACACAATATGAAGCAATTGATATGGCAAGAGATGCAATCGGGGCAGCAGGAATAGACAAAATTGATAATGGAGAACCACTTCCAGAACCGATTACTTACAAGGAAGCAAAAGTTCTCGGGGGTGACGATTTTATATCTGTGGTCGATATTGATTTTGATCAATATCGCAGTGAATTAGACAACAGATTGGTACGGAAAAACCTCACAATTCCATATTGGATGAACGTTAAAGCTGAAAGTTTAGGTTTAAATTTCTCGCTTGCCCTACGAGAAAAAGTTGAAGAATATATCGCGGAATCTGAAACTAAAGACGATCAATCCACAAGCAAATAGTCAATCACAACTCTTTCTACCACCCTGACATTCTTAATTCCCTATAGCTTTTGAAAAATGTGAACCATCATGGGCTAGGTCATTTCACCTTTGCCCTCTGTTATAATTCCTTTAGGAGCAAATAATGTGTGAGAAAATCGAGCTATTAAACTTATCAGAGGCAAGCAAGTTAGCCAGTCAGTTGTTAGATCGTCCCGTTTCCACTAGCAATATTTCGTATTTGATTCAATATGGACAGCTAAAAAAATGGGGCGATAATGGAACCTTACTCGTTTCTAAAGAAGATCTCCTAAGCTATTACAGTAACAAAATCATTAACAGAGAAGACAGATGGAAGAAACATCTTGGTGATGATCTAAATTGGGCGTTGTCATTTGACGGCATTCCAGAAAAAATTAGAACAAAACATGTTCATCGCCTCCACCCATACAAAGGGAAGTTTATTCCTCAATTGGTTGAGTATTTTATTGATGGACATACTGATGAGTTTAAGAGAGAAGTTTTCTTCAAACCCGGAGACATAATCCTTGATCCGTTTTGTGGAAGTGGGACAACACTGGTACAGGCTGCCGAATTAGGTATTAATTCTATCGGAATTGACGTGTCAGCTTTCAATGCAATGATTAGTAATGTGAAAGTAGACAATCACAATATTTCTGCCATTACTTCTGAGTTGAACAAAATCACAAAAAAATTGAGGGCTTTTGTTGAGGGCAAATCGTATGTAAAATTTGAAGATGATTTGCTAGCTGAGTTGAGTGTCTTCAATAATGCGTTTTTCCCAACACCAGATTATCGATACAATGTGAGGCAGGGAATTATTAAGGAAGATGACTATTCTACTCTAAGAGAAGCTCAGTTTTTAGAAATTTTCAACAATCTAGTTGAAAAGTATGGAATTCTTATAACTGATAGAGTAAATGAAACTAGTGGCTTCATCAATAAATGGTTTAATTTTCCAGTCCATGAGGAAATTGAATACGTTTTCTCACTTATCAAAGAAGTCGATGATAAGGACATAAAGAAAGTCCTTGCGGTCATACTTAGCCGAACAATGCGAAGCTGTAGAGCCACAACTCACAACGATTTAGCAACTTTAGTTGAGCCTGTTCACTCAACTTATTATTGCAGGAAACACTACAAAATCTGCAAGCCGATTTACTCAATTCTTGGATGGTGGGAACGTTATTCTTCTGACACACTTAAGCGGATACGAGAGTTTGGATCTTTAAAGCAAGACTCTTATCAGCATTGCTTTGTTGGGGATTCACGATTGATTGATCTCGATAAAACTATCAGACAAAATAACCCAGACTTTCATCAAAAATTCCAAAGACAAAGAATAAAAGGCATTTTCTCGAGTCCGCCTTATGTTGGATTAATTGACTACCATGAACAGCATGCATATGCATACGATCTGTTTAAGTTTGAAAGAAATGATGATCTCGAAATTGGTCCATTATTCCGAGGTCAGAAAAAAGACGCTCAAGAATCTTACGTTCAAGGTATATCTGACGTATTGATGCATTGCAGGCAGTGGCTAGCTGATGATTTTGACATTTTCCTTGTTGCTAATGATAAGTATGGTCTTTACCCAAGAATAGTTGGTAACGCAGGAATGGAGATTGTCAATATTTTTAAGAGGCCTGTTCTAAATCGAACAGAAAAAGACAAAACACCATATTCAGAGTTTATTTTCCACATAAGAGGTTAAAACATGGGACTAACAGTAGACACAAAGCAATCTATTCAAGATTATATTGTCAACACACTTCGGTATAAATTTAAGAATTACGTTGTTGGTGATGAAGTCATGCCATTTCATTACAGGTTACTAGGTAAAGACAGAATGGCTCTTTTTTCATTTATTCAATCAATCAACACTATGTTTGGTACTTCAATTTTTGAACAGACTGCTGTCAGGCTGGCACATGACAGGTTCAAAGTATCAAAGAATCACGAAAAAGCCTTTAACAAAATTAGTTCTGAAGCCCAATCAACAATTCAATCTATCATTGACCAATTAAGCTCCAGCAAAACAGCTCCGGACAAGCCTAAGGAAACTGAACTAATAATCAAAGCTAGCAACAAAGCAAGTCTTCATGATATTAGAACACCACTAGTCGATGTTTGGCTTGAAACTCATGATGAAGAATTATACCTGATCGATATTAAAACAGTAAAACCGAACATTGGTAGTTTTATTACTTACAAACGAACACTACTAGAGTGGGTTGCAGTCGAATTAGCGAAGGATGAAAAACGCAAAATCCACTCTCTTATTGCTATGCCATATAATCCTTTTGAACCCGAGCCGTACAAGTCCTGGCAATTAAGGGGAATGCTAGATCTAGATCATGAGTTACTCGTTGGCAAAGCGTTTTGGGATTTCGTTGGTGGGGAAGGCGCTTATGAAGATCTCTTAGATTGTTTCGAGACCGCCGGTATAATCCTTCGACCAGAAATTGATGCTTATTTTACGAAGTTTAAAATGAATGGCACTTAAAAGATAATAAGTATCGTATTGCCATTATTGTGATAAATGAAATTAGACGCCTAATCTTGCTTGAATTTCTGTTTTTGTTTTGGACAATTGCTCGTAATGTTGAGGATTCTTAGCTTGTGACAACACATCAGTTAATTTATAGAAAGTAGGCGGTATTTGAATTTTACTCACTATGATTTGGGGCAGCTGGATAAGGGCAGAGTTGTTGAAATTACTCTGCAAGGGAACGCAGCAAATGTACAATTGTTGGATAATACTAATTTCAATAATTACAAGAATGGACGGCAATATAAATATATTGGTGGTCTTGCTAAACAATCTCTTGTCAAATTGCAGACAACACATTCAAGTCATTGGCATATTGTCATAGACCTGCGTGGTATTAGGGGAAATGTGCGTAGTTCTACTCGAGTTTTACCACCCCAATTACCAACAATTCAACAGAAATCTTTATCATCGGTTCCTTCGCTATTCCTTGGCGAAATTACACCACCTGTCTTTGGAGAGAGTGCTAAAAGAGAATATGACGTTTTCATTTCACATGCTACAGAAGATAAGGCCGCTGTTGTTCGCCCGCTAGCAATTGAGCTAAAGAACAAGGGATTATCTGTCTGGTATGACGAATTTGAATTGAAAATTGGAGATAGTCTTCGACGAAAAATTGATAATGGATTAGCCAAAAGCAATTTTGGCATCGTGGTAATTTCGAGAGATTTTATTAAAAAAGGTTGGACAAATTATGAATTGGATGGCCTAATTACAAGGGCTGTTACTGGGGAACAGCAACTTCTTCCAATATGGCACAATATTACGAAACAAGAAGTTGTTGATTATAGCCCATCTCTCGCAGACAAAGTTGCAAGAAATACTGCTGTAAATACTATTGAAGAAATTTCAGAAGAAATAGCTCGATTAATTCAAGGTAGGTAAGTCCATATTACGTTTTACCTCCATTGTATGGTCGTCAATTGCATCAAGATTTGGCGGAGTGGTAGACCCTGCGAACAGAATTGCGGGGCAGGCAAGAGCTCCATTCCGCCCTACCAATCTACACACAAAAATGTGAACTCCCCTATAATTCAATTTAAATTATGCCTCGATACTTTTTTGGTACTGATTTCGCGACCTCCTTTTCCCTTTCTACGGAAGAAATAATTGGGCATCTAGCAATTTCCTCACCTTTCCCTGATGAACCAACTCAAAAATTTGCTTGGGCGCGAGAGATTGAAATTCTAAAAAACTCCTTGACAGGTTATCATGGCAAGGTTTTTTTCGAATTTGACATACCTCGTATGGGGAAACGCATAGATGCCGTTTTACTCATCAAGTCGGTGATCTTTGTGCTTGAGTTCAAAGTCGGTGAATCTGATTTCACAGCTTCAGCAATTGATCAGGTCTGGGATTACGCACTTGATCTGAAGAATTTTCACGAATCCAGCCATGAAGCTACCATCGCTCCCATTCTGATTGCCACCCAAGCACCTGCCCAAGGCTCCCTTATTCAAACCACAATCCATGATGATAATGTCCTATACCCAATTCTCACGAATGCATCCGAACTTAAATCAGTTTTAGAGAGCGTATTGCGTTTCAGCGATGGGGTTGAGATCGACCAAGTCCAATGGCAAGCTGGTGCATATCAACCAACGCCCACAATTGTTGAAGCTGCTCAGGCTTTATATGCTGGTCATTCTGTCGAAGAAATATCTCGCCGTGATGCCTCTGCAATCAACCTAACAGAAACCTCGTCTGAAATTGAAAAGATTATCTTTCACTCGCGACAAAATAACCAAAAATCGATTTGTTTCGTTACGGGTGTGCCAGGAGCAGGCAAAACTCTCGTCGGTCTGAATATTGCGACTAATAATATTGACAAGGAGAACGAACTTTACAGCGTCTTCCTTTCTGGAAATGGTCCCCTCGTAGCTGTCCTGCGGGAAGCATTGGCTCGAAACCGGGTAGAAACTGAAGCGGAAAAAGGGAAACGCATAAAAAAAGGGGAAGCTAAACGAGAAGTAAGCCTTTTCATTCAGAATGTGCACAATTTCAGGGATGAATGCCTTATTAATCCTCATAAACCACCTCTTGAACATGTAGCCTTGTTTGATGAAGCACAACGCGCATGGGATCTGCAACAGACCGCAAATTTCATGACACGTAAGAAGCATATACCAAACTTTAGCCAATCTGAGCCCGAATTTCTTATCTCTTGTCTTGATCGCCACAACGATTGGGCTACTATCGTCTGTTTAGTCGGTGGGGGGCAAGAAATTAATACGGGTGAGACTGGGATTGCGGCTTGGATCGAAGCGATAACGCTACATTTTCCTGACTGGCATATCTATTTTCCACCTCAACTTAAAGACAGTGAGTATAGTGCCTTGCAAGCACTTGATTATTTTAGAGATCGTCGGCGCTTGCATCAGAGTGAGGCGCTCCACCTGTCCGTCTCTATGCGATCCTTTCGGAGCGAAAAAGTTTCTCTATTGATCAAGCAAGTGCTCGATATCGATGTTGATGATGCTCAGGAGACACTTAAAGCCATCGGAGAAGCCTACCCCATTCGGATTACTAGAGACCTTCAGAGAGCCAAAAGTTGGATAAAACAACAAGCCAGAGGAACTGAGCGCTACGGCATGCTAGTTTCTTCGCAAGCGATCCGATTGAAACCTCTGGCTATCGACATTCGCGCTGAAATCGATCCGATTCATTGGTTCTTGGATAGCAAGGAAGATATCCGTTCGTCTTACTATCTCGAGGACGCTGCTACTGAATTTCAGGTACAGGGTTTAGAGGTGGATTGGGCTTGTGTTGTTTGGGATGGAGATTTCCGTATGGGCTCAAACGATTGGATTTATAAGTCGTTTGTAGGGGATAAGTGGAATAACATCAATAAGCCAGAGAGACAAAAATATCTTAAAAATGCGTATCGGGTTCTGCTTACACGAGCTCGTCAAGGTATGGTTATTGTTGTGCCCAATGGCGACCCCGAAGACCCCACACGTAAAGCCGAGTATTACGATCCAATATTTGAATACTTACAGAAGATTGGTTTCCCAGTGATCTAACAAGTTATTCTTTCTAAAAGTCAATGCCTGTTGCCCAAAGATAAACTGATTTAACCGCTAAGACGACTTATAAATGGACACCCTATACACCTAATCACCTGGATATATGTATCCTCTTTAATCATCTAAGAGATAACTGGGCAAACTCAAAATTCCGTTGTAAAGTAATGTATCAATCAATAGTGAACAGGAGATGATATGACTTTAGCAGATAAAATCCGTGAATTTGTAAAAATAAATTACATCGATCCAGCTAGGGAAAGTGGAAAACCAACAGTGACAATTAGAGCATCTGAGACGCATAGAGCTATGGGTTTACAGAATCATTTCCCTTCAGTATGCCAAGCTTTAGATTCCGACAAATTTTTAGACTTCGCATCAGTGGTTTTATACAAGAGGACAGGTCCGCCCAAGAGTTCAAGTGTCGTGTGGATATATGATTTGATGGCTGACAAGAAATTTCACTTTCAAGCACACAAAGAGCAAACTGCAATCAATGAAGATTTCCACAAAAACATGGGAGGGGCAATCATCACAAAACCTGAACCCATATTGGCTAAAGATACCTCCGTGACTGTCAAATCACAGTCCGACTCGTTACAACAGTTGTTAAGTCTTGGCTTTGAGGAAGTTGGTCACTGGTTTCTTGAGGAAGGTAAAGTTACATTTACACTAAATAAGTCTTCCAAAGATCCAAATATTCTTTACTCCTTTGTTGTAAATGGCGACGTAAAATACATCGGCAAATCTGTTCAGTCCCTGCACAAGCGCATGTATCTTTATAAACAGGGTGGTGGTAGTCAGATAACAAATATAAGGAATAAAGAAGAAATAAGAGTTTGTCTCGAGAGAGGACAGGAGGTAAAAATATATGTTTTGGTTCCTGATCTTCAATTGAATTATAAGGGTATGGCAATCAATATAGCAGCAGGACTCGAAGATAATTTGATTGGCTTGCTCAGGCCAGAGTGGAATAAGAGATAAGTACACCTGAGACGGCTTCCCTCCGATTGCTGCGCTAAAGGATCCTCTCAGCCAACGGCACGCACGCAGTCTAAAGAGGGGGTGAAAAAATCATGACCCTAACTAAAGAGGGGGTTGGAAGACCACAAAAAGCCGGGTTGGTCGCAAACCAGCGGAAAGAGCGCTGGACAGGCCGGCTTACGAAAGGCTTAAGAGGGGGTGGTAAGGTTTACGCGTCGGTAACCTAAGGCGTTGGCGTCAGGGTGGGGATGAGCATGGGGGTTTCGGTGGGGATGGGCGTGGGGGTACCAACCTGGGTGGGCAGCGGGGTTTCGGTGGGCAGCACTTCGTCCGGGTTGATATTGCAGATATTTTCACTGGCGGTGACGATGTACATGACGTCTGGACTATCGCTGAACTTTTCGCGGATCTTCCGGAAAACGAGGGCAGCCTCAGCGCAGTTATCATCGATCCCCGGGCGGTGAAGACCAGCCAGGGCGGAGCCATAGGTGTAATAGTAGAGCACGGTGGTGTTGGTGAGCGGTAAGGGCGAGATGACGATATCGGCTTCGCAGGGGTCTTCTTCCCGCGCGAGGCAGGATTGTTCGGCGTCGCAGCCCATGACGGCGCAGCGCAGCATCTGGATGGAACCTTCGTAGTTGCGGGCGCGATAGTAGATGACGCCCACCTGACCATAGGTGTCGGAGTTGTAGGGGTTGATCTCGAGGGCGCGGTAGGCATTGCGCGAGGCTACCATGGCTTCACCCATGCGGATGTAGGTGTTGGCAATCGCCATGTAGGGAATTGGGTCGTCAATCCCGAGCTGGTTGTTAAGACCGGCAGCCTTGGCAAAATATTCGAGGGCGGTCTCATACCGGGATTCGTCAAACCGACCCAGGTAACGGTAGAGGACACCGATGCGGTTATATAAAAATGTGAGGTTCGGAGCGATATCTGAAGCCTTGATGTACCAATCGATGGCGAGGTTGTAATCGCGGAACATTTCGTAGATGTAGGCCTGGATACGGCAAACGTCCATGAGGGATTCCCCGCCGGCTTCGCGGGCTTGCGAGATGTAGTCATTGGCCTGTTCGTACTTGAACTGGTCCATCAGGATCTCGGCGTAATAGGCTTTGGCGAGCAGGTTGTTGTTGTCCAGCTGGATGGCGATGAGGGCTTCGGACTCTGCCTGGTTGCGAAAATCTTTTTGTTCGGCTTCGGGCACATTGGAGTTTGCCAGGCTGCTGAGCACGTTGGCGCGCACGCCCAGGACTTCCGAGTTGTTGGGTTGGCCGGCTTTCGCCAGGTCGATCACTTCCAGAGCCTGGTTGAGGCGGTCCAGGCGTTCCTGGTCGGTGGTCATGGTGTAAGAAGAATAGACCATGATGGTAGCCAGGTTGGCGCGGATATGGGTGTTGTTGGGCTCGAGCACCAATGCCTGTTGGTAAGACTGGATGGCTTTGTCGAGGCTGCCGGCTTCAAAATGGGTGTCACCTTCGACCACGAAAGAGTTGACCGTGCGGGTGGGCGTGGGCGTGGGGATGAAGGGCGGCCAGATCTCGCCCTGCGCAAAAGCGCGCACGACCGCTACAAGAGCGACGATCACCAATAAGATCGCCATGATGACATAGGGATTGGAAGAGCCGCGGGGATTGCGGAAAAGATTCTTGCGCTCGTCGATATACATGGCTACGGTTGCGGGGTGGCGGTGGGTCCGGTCACGATGGTGGGTGTGGGAGCCGGCGTGGCTGTGGGCGGGTTGAGCAGGTTTTGTTCACAGATCTTGAGGATCTCGTTGGCGTTGTAGACCGCGTTTTCGTTATCCGCGACCGTCGCGAGCAGCGCGTTGGCGATGGTGACAGCCTGGCTGCAGCTATTGATATTTGCCAGCGCCAGCCCGTAGCGGCTGTAGGTCTCGATGGTGGTCAGATCGTAAGAGAGCGGGATGCCTTCGACAGCGACGCCGTATTCGTTCGTGCCGCCTCTGACAGCCAGCTCGAGATACGTGACAGCCTGGTTGTACTCGCCCTTGCGGTAATAGAGCGTGCCGAGGTTAGCGTAGAGGATAGGGTCGTCTGGACCGTCGCGCAGGGCTGCGGTGCCATATTGGATGCCCTTTTCCCATTCGCCCAGCATGCCGTAGACCCGGGAGATGAAAAGGTTGGGGGTCGGGTCGGTGGGATTGAGAGAGTAGGCTTTGGTGAACTGGAAGACAGCCTGGTCGAGCTGTTCGGTGTTGATCTGGTTGCGCCCCAGGGCGATGTAGACCCGGGCGATGTAGGGGTTGAGACCGACTGCGATTTCGAGCTCTTTGACGGCTTCTTCGTAGTTGCTGGTGATCTCGAGCACGTAGCCGCGCGCCCAGTGGGCTTCGAGCAGATTGGGCTCGAGGGCGATGGCGGTGCGGGATTCTTCGATGGCTTTGTCCATCGTGTCCAGCTCGTCCATGCCGGCTTCCACGCGCAGAGCGAGAATGTAGGCGTAGGCGGCGTGCGCCAGCCCGGAGTTCATGTCCAGCTCGATCGCTTTTTTAGCGTCCACTTCGCCAGCCAGGTATTCCTGCTGAAAGCCCTTCGCCCAGCCGAGCAGGGCATAGGCGTCCGAGTTGGTGGCATCGAGCAGAATCGCGTTTTGGGCGTTGACCTTCGCCTGCTCCAGCTGGTTGGTGTAAATTTGAAGCCGGGCGATTTTGAGGTAATTTTGGATATTTTGCGGGTCAGAATTGATGGCGCCCTGGTAGACCTGGACTGCCTGGAGGTACTTGCCTTCAGCGGCGAGTGTGTCAGCCTCCTGGACGTAAGAAACAGGGTCGCGTGTGGGTGTGGGGGTGGGCACAAAAGGTGGGTTCATCACCGGCACCACCACCAGGTTGAAATAGAGTAAAAGCCCAATCCCGGCAACCAAAAAGAAGATCAGCCAGCCGTTGGGCTTGTGCCGTTTTTTGTTGAGCGAGAGCCTGCTTCCTTTAAGATACATGTTTTCATATTATCACTATTTTAAAGGACGCGTCAAATCCGATGCTGTAGGGAACTGGCCTGCCTGTTCCATGTGTGGTTGAGGCAGGCCTCAACCCTCCATCCCTTTCCCGTTGTTGTTGAGGCAGGCCTCAACCTTACAATTCCCATTACCTTTTTTTGTAGGGATCTGGCCTGCCTATTCTATGCTTTCGAATCTCCACATCGTTTTGGTTGAGGCAGGCCTCAACCCTACGTGCTCTTACAGGTTCACTATCAACATCTTGCCCAAACCCCGGCTATCGTCTAAAATTCCGCTATGCGATTTGACGTTTTCAGCCTATTCCCCGAGGTTTTTCAGCCTTATCTTGAAATCAGTATCCTCAAGCGAGCGATTGCCAACGGGCTGATCGAAGTAAACACCCACAACATCCGCGACTGGGCGACTGACAAGCACCATACCACCGATGACACCCCGTACGGCGGTGGCGGCGGGATGGTGATGAAGCCCGAACCCATCTTCGCAGCGGTTGAGGATGTATTGGGGGCTCCGCCAAAGTGCCCGGTGATCCTGCTTTGTCCGCAAGGTGAGCGTTTTGATCAAAAGATGGCGCGTGAACTTGCCGTCAATGATCAACTGGGAATTATCTGCGGGCGCTACGAAGCATTTGACGAACGTATCCGTGAGCACCTCGTGACCCACGTGATCTCGATTGGCGATTTTGTGCTTACCGGCGGAGAATTGCCCGCCCTGATCCTGTTGGATGCCATCGGTCGGCTGGTTCCAGGTGTGCTTGGGGACGAAAACGCGACACAGGACGACTCCTTTTCATCTGACGGCTTGCTCGAATATCCGCAGTGGACAAAACCTGTCGAGTTTCGAGGTTGGAGCGTGCCCGAGGTGATGCAGAACGGCAATTTGGGTGAGCAACTCAAGTGGAAAAGGCAACAATCGTTGATCCGCACGTTAAAGTGGAGACCGGATTTGCTGGAGAAGGCAAATTTGAGCGACAAGGATCGCAAGTTTCTGAAGAAGTATATTGAAGAGTCGGATGGGGATCATAATTCATAAAATACCCACCTAACTCTATGACATACGACCCCGTCTAAAGAGGGAGTTTAATCAACCATAATTATTTGGAGGCATAATGATCGAAGAACAGAAATTTAGTTACAGCAAGACATTTTTACTAGGCTTTGGTTTTTTTGCAGTTATGGTGGCATGGTCGGTATACAACTCGTTTGTACCGCTGTTTTTAGCCAACCGATTCAAGCTCGACCCTGCAACGATTGGCTTTTTTATGACGCTGGATAACATCGCCGCGCTCATTTTGCAGCCAGTGATCGGCTCCTGGTCAGACCGCACCCGCACAAAAATCGGGCGCCGGTTACCGTTTATGCTCGTCGGAGCGCCGATCGCAGCCTTGGCTTTCGTCTTTGCCCCTATGGTCGCGATCCCAATTCTGGATATCCCTGTTGAAGCACGGCTGCCCCTCTTCGTAGCCTGTACGATGACCTTTATGCTTGCCATGGCAATCTGGCGTACACCAGTGGTCGCCTTCATGCCCGATGTGACTCCTTCAAAATACCGCTCCCAGGCAAACGGTGTCATCAACTTCATGGGCGGCATCGGTTCGATCATCGCCTTTTTGATTGGTGGAAAACTCTATGAGATCAACAATGCCTATCCTTTTTGGCTGGCAGCCATTCTGGTGTTGGTGGGTGTATTGCTAGTATTTGCCTTCGTGCGAGAACCGAAGATTTACGAAGAAAACCCCAACCTGGAAAAACCAAACCTTTGGAAAAGCCTCAGGCTAATCTTCAAGGAAAAACAGCACAACGCCATCCGAATCTTCATGGCAATCTTCTTCTGGTTTGTGGCTATGAACGCGATCGAAACCTTTATCACCCTTTATGCCAACCAATCTTTGGGTATGTCAGAATCGCGTAGTGTCTCGTTGATGACGTTAAATTCACTTGCCTTTGTCCTGATGGCTCTGCCGGCAGGCATTATTGGTGGAAAGATCGGGCGTAAACGCACCATCAGCATCGGTTTGGTGGTTATGATCCTGGTAATGACCTCCATTTTCTTGATCCCCGCGCAGACCCTTGTCCGCGAAGTTTTCAGCCTGCCCATCCTTGGCGCAGTACCTGTGGTCGGTCTGATGCTGGTTATTGCAGGCCTGGGTTGGGCGTTGATCAACATCAACTCGCTTCCTGTGGTGGTGGACCTGACAGATGCCACTCAAATTGGCACGTTTACCGGGCTCTATTATCTGTTTTCTACAATGGCAGCTATCGTTGGACCAAACATCAACGGCTGGATCGTCAAACTGACTGGTAATAATTATTCTTCGATCTTTATCATCGGACCGATCTTTATGATTGCGGCATTGGTGATGATCCTTGGTTTGAGATCGGGTGAAGCAGACTCACGCCCGGTGATAGAAAGCCAAGAATAAATCGCTATACATTCCTCTATTATTTAGAATAAAAATCAACCCCCTCCAGTAAGCCAGAGGGGGTTTTAGTTTCGTTTGGATATTTTCGATTGCCAATTCTGCAGTCCTTGCGGAAATAGGGGCGTTAAACTATACTTAACATACAAAACGCACCCGCGAGATGCGGAATTTAGCTTGAAGAGGAGAAAATTTTATGCGCAAGAAATTAGTATTGATCGTATCGCTTTTGCTGGTAGCATCCATCGCTTTGGCTGCCTGCCAGAAAGCCACTCCAGCCCCGGAAGTTCCTACTGAAGAACCCGTGGTGGTGGAGAATAAAGTTAAGGTCTGCCAGATCACCGACACCGGTGGTATTGACGACAAATCCTTCAATGCCACTGCCTGGAAAGGTATCACCACTGCCCAGGAAACCCTCGGAATTGAAGGCAAGTATCTCGAGTCTAAAGAAGTCGCTGATTACGAAAAGTTCCTCAATGCCTTCCTTGAAGAAAAATGTGATCTGATCGTGACCGTTGGCTACTTGATCGGCGATGCCACTAAAGCTGCTGCCGAAGCCAACCCTGATGTCAAATACTCGATCGTCGACTACAACTACGATCCTGCGATCGCCAACGTTGTTGGTCAGATCTTCGATACTGACGAAGCCGCCGTTCTGGCTGGTTACCTCGCAGCCGGCGTCACCAAGACCGGTATTGTGGGTACCTTTGGTGGTCTGCCCATCCCCACCGTCACCATCTTTATGGATGGTTTCGTGAAGGGTGTTCAAATGTACAACGCAGCCAAGGGCACCAATGTCCAGGTTCTCGGTTGGGACCTGGAAGCTCAGACTGGTCTCTTCAGCAACTCCTTCGACGATCAGCAAAAAGGCAATGAGCTCGCCAAATCCCTGATGGACGAAGGCGCTGACATCATCATGCCCGTTGCCGGACCCGTTGGTTTGGGCGCAGCTGCCGCAATCAAAGAACGCGGCAATGCCTATCTGATTGGTGTGGACTCTGACTGGGCTCTCACCAGCCCCGAGTATGCTGACATCACCCTCACCTCCGTGATGAAACTGATGGATGCTACCACCCTACAGGTTATCCAGTCTGTCCTCGATGGCACTTACGTTGGCGGCGATGTTGTTGGTACGCTCGCCAATGGCGGTGTTGCTATCGCTCCCTACCACGATCTCGAAAGCATGGTTCCTGCTGAACTCACCGCTGAAATTGAACAGCTCAAAGCTGACATCATTTCCGGTGCCGTAAGCCTGGACTAAGCTCCTTAATGCAGTCAAAAGGCTGGGAATCCCCCAGCCTTTTTTGTTTAATAACATTTAGTCTGTTATCCGGAGCTTCTCTTACAAGGGATCTTAGAAGTTTGTGTGTTTAAATTCTTCGCTTCGCGCAGAATGTTAGATCCATAAGAAAAGTTATAAAAATTCACCGGAAAGAGCAGCTGAAATCGGCTCTCTTGTTAAGCAACTTGCGTGGTAAGATAAATAAAATCAATCTTTAAGGGAACAAAAATATGGCTCCAATTTTAGAATTGAAAGGGATCACCAAACGATTCCCGGGGGTCTTAGCCAATGATCATATCGATCTAACCCTCAACAAAGGCGAAATCCTGGCACTGCTGGGAGAGAACGGCGCCGGCAAATCCACATTGATGAACATCCTGTACGGTCTTTATCAACCTGACGAAGGAGAAATATTTGTCAATGGTGAAAAAGTCGTGATCAGCTCCCCCACCGATGCCATCAGCCAGGGCATTGGCATGGTACACCAACATTTCATGCTCATCCCGGTTTTCACCGTCACCGAAAACGTGATGCTTGGGAACGAATCCGTAAAGCAATTTGGATTTCTGGATCGCAGTAAAGCTGCCCAGCGCATCCAGGAGATTTCTGATCGCTTTAACCTGGCAGTTGATCCTTCTCATTACGTGCGGGATATCCCAGTGGGTGTCCAGCAGCGGGTTGAGATCATCAAACTGCTCTATCGCGATGCTGAAATCCTAATTTTCGACGAACCGACGGCTGTGCTCACTCCTCAAGAGGCTGATGATTTGTTTAAGATTATGCGTTTACTGGTTGAACAGGGCAAATCGATCATCTTTATCACCCACAAATTACGCGAAGTACTGGACATCTCTGACAGGGTCATGGTAATCCGTCGTGGTGCCATGGTAGGCGAAACCACCCCTGAAGCCGCCGATAAAAACTCCCTGGCTGCCATGATGGTTGGTCGTGAAGTTGATCTTGAGGTGGAAAAAACGGAAAGCAAACCTGGTGAAGTCGTTTGCTCGATTGAAAACCTGGTTGTCGTGGACAAACGCGAAGAGGTTTGTGTGGAAAATGTTTCCCTGGATATTCATGCCGGCGAGATTGTGGGAATTGCTGGCGTGCAAGGGAACGGACAGACTGAGCTCGTCTATGCAGTGACCGGATTGCTCAAACATGCATCCGGCAAGGTCATCTTGATGGGTCAGGATGTCACCAAGTTCAGCCCCCGGGAGATCATGGAACTGGGCTCTGCTCACATTCCCGAAGACCGCCAGCAAGACGGTTTGGTGCTGCCGTTCAGTGTCGCTGAAAACCTTGTGCTGTGCACCTATTACCAGGAGCCCTACTCCAAGGGTGTTTTACTACAGTATCCGGTGATCATGCAAAACGCTGACAAGATGATCGAGAATTTTGACATCCGCACACCCAATGCGGTCACACCGGTAGGCACGCTTTCGGGTGGCAATCAACAAAAAGTGATTATTGCGCGAGAGCTCTCCCGACCGATCAAATTCCTGGTAGCATCCCAACCCACCCGGGGTCTGGACGTTGGATCGATCGAGTACATCCACAAACGTATCGTCCAGAAGCGCGATGAAGGCGCTGGCGTTCTGCTGGTCTCGCCTGAACTGGATGAGATTATGGAACTTTCTGACCGTATAGCTGTCATGTTCCGCGGGCAGGTGCTTGCTGTAGTCCCAAACAAGGGCATCAGCAAGGAATACATCGGTTTGCTGATGGCTGGCGTTATCCCCGAAGGCCCGGTCCCAACCGGAGAAAAAACAGTAGTTGAAACTACTTTTTAGAGAGATGCCATATGAGCGAAGAAAAAAAAGATATTGGACAAGCGATCCTCAATGAGATCCACGGCACAGAGCCTACAGAAGAAAAACAGAAAAAGCCATTCCTTGGAAAAGCTGCAATTCCCCTGCTGGCGATCCTTACCGGTCTGATCATTGGTGCGATCCTGATTGCTGTTACCAGCCAGACAGTCTGGGCTGCCTTTGGAGATTCCTTTGGAAAAGGTCTTTCCCAGGCCTGGACGGAAGTTATTACAGCTTACAAAGCGCTTTTCACTGGCTCACTTGGTGACCCAGTCCGGATCGTTGAGGCACTGCGAGGCGGAGATGCAAAAGAGATCCGCCAGGCAGTTAACCCCATCCTGGAGAGCCTGGTTCAAGCGACTCCCTATATTTTTGCTGGTCTGGCAGTTGCACTGGGTTTCCGATCAGGGCTGTTCAACATTGGTGTTGAAGGTCAGCTCTTCATCGGAGCAGCTTGTGCGACCTTTGTTGGTTACTCAATCACTGGTCTGCCTGCTTACATTCACATGCCGCTGGCATTCCTGGCAGGTGCTGCAGGAGGTGCCTTTTGGGCGTTCATCCCGGGCTTCCTCAAAGCAAAGACAGGTGGTCACGAGGTGATCAACACGATTATGATGAACTGGATCGCCTTCCGCCTAACGGAATGGCTGCTTTCAGGACCGATGACGCGACCCAATTCAGGCGGTCTGCCGCTCAGTCCCATGATCCAGGATACCGCCAAGATACCGCAATTTTTTGAATCACCAATCCGCTTCCACCTGGGCTTTTTCATCGCCCTGATCGTAGCCTGGCTGGTTTGGTGGCTACTCTTTAAGACTACCTGGGGACTTAACCTGCGGACGGTTGGCACCAACCCGCGTGCAGCCCGCTACGCTGGTCTGGATACCGCCAAGTCCATCATGCTGGGTATGACACTTTCGGGTGCACTGGCTGGTATGGCTGGCGCAGTGCAAATTTTAGCTGTCAACCACAGCATGGCGCTTGGGCTTTCCTCGGGCTACGGCTTTGACAGTATCGCCTTAGCTCTGATCGGCAACAACCACCCGGTGGGTGTGATTTTGTCTTCGCTGCTGTTTGGTACGCTGCGCAACGGAGCAACCCGTATGATGGTTGTTTCTTCTATACCGATCGATATCGTAGACGTTATCCAGGCAATTATCCTGATGTTCGTCGCTGCACCTGCTATCATTCGCTCAATCTATCGTCTGCGTAAACCCAAACAGGAAGAACAGCAGGTCTTCCTGAGCGGTTGGGGAGGTCAATCATGACAACGACTACCGGAGTAATCGAACACAAACGAATTCACGAGGTCTCACCATCCCGAAAACTGGGAATGGGAATCGCGGAGACCCTGATCGCTGTAGTGATCTTTTTGGTCTTCGTCCAGAATACCACCAGTGATCTAATCACCCGCTTCGTAATGACCCCCGGCGGGATCAACCAGGGCACCATGGGTGAACTGAATTTACCCTCCAAGCTGACCCTATTGATCCTGGCTGCTTTTGTGCTGGCGATTGGCTTGTTCCAGTTGATCAAGGGATTTGGAAGGCAAACAAACCTGATGGTTGGGGTCGCCGGACTTTGTTTGATGCTGGCGTTCTTAGTTTGGCAGGCAGCCGGTAAATCGCTCAATTTAGCTGGTATGCTCTCCAGCGCCGTTTTGCTGGCAGTGCCAATCACGTTGGGTGCCTTTTCGGGCATTCTGGCGGAACGATGTGGAATTATCAACATCGCCATCGAAGGTATGATGCTGATGGCTTCCATGACCGCCGCAATCGCCGGCAGTCTCACCCAGAATGTGTGGCTGGGTTTACTTGGCGGCATTTTTTCCGCCGTCCTACTTGCCCTGATTTTGGGTGTGCTCTCAATCAAATACAAGGTGAACCAGACCATTTCTGGTACGGTCATCAACATTTTCTCCACCGGTATGACAGCTTTCATTTCGCAGAAATTCCTGCAGACCATCCCGGCATTGAACCAACCCAAGATGTTCACGCGCGTACCCATCCCACTACTGGCAGACATCCCCTTGGTGGGTCCGATCCTATTCAACCAGAACATTTTCGTTTATCTCATGTTCGCCATCCTGATCATTTTGCAACTGGCGCTCTTCCAGACACGCTGGGGGCTGCGTCTGCGCAGTGTCGGTGAGCACCCCAAGGCAGCGGACACGTTGGGTATCAACGTGATCAAGACCCGCTATATGGGCATCATCCTCAGCGGCGTTGTGGCGGGTATCGGCGGTGCATTCTTCACGCTGGGTTCGGTGGGCAGATTTGACGAAGGAATGACGGCAGGTAAAGGCTTCATCGGTCTGGCTGCTATGATCTTTGGCAACTGGATGCCGCTTGGATCACTGGGTGCCGGTTTGCTCTTTGGCTTCGCGGACGCGATTGGCTCAAAACTCTCCCTGCTCGGCAGTGTTATTCCACCGCAATTCATGGCAATGGCACCTTACTTGATCACCATGATCGTGCTGGCTGGATTTATCGGCAAGGGGCAAGCCCCGGCTGCTGAGGGCGAGGCGTACGAAAAGGAGTAATGGTTTTTTGACCTGGCAAAGGAGGGCGGTGCTGCCCTCCTTTTTTGTTCTTTTTGTCATCCTGAGCCTCTCGATTTGTCATCCTGAGCTCTTTTGCGAAGGATCTTGTATGTAGATCGATAAGATTCTTCGCTTCGCTCAGAATGACAACTGGCTGGTCATCCTGTGCCCTTTTGCGAAGGATCTTAGTTACTGGTAGTTAAGATTCTTCACTTCGTTCAGAATGTCAACTTATTTGTCATCCTGAGCTCTTGTGTGAAGGATCTTGTGTACAGACCGATAAGATTCTTCGATTCGTTCAGAATGACAACTTGTTTGTCATCCTGTGCCCTTTTGCGAAGGATCTTGTATGTAGATCGATAAGATTCTTCGCTTCGCTCAGAATGACGGCTTGTTTGTCAGAATGACGGCTTGTTTGTCATTCCCACCCACCCCGGTTTATCGGGGCTCTCCAAGGAGTAGGTATTCCTCACCCAAAAGCTGCTTTGTTAAATTTTGTTAAATACGTACTTAAACAAAGACCATAACAACATGGTTGTGGTACACTCGATTTGATAAATTTTTCGCAAATGGAGCAATTATGGACACAATTGTTGTCAATCACATAGCAAAGAGTTTTGGAGAAACCAAGGCTGTCCAGGATGTCTCATTCAGCGTTCGTCCTGGTGAGATTTTTGGTCTGCTCGGACCCAATGGTTCCGGGAAAACTACATCGATCCGTATGATTTTGGATATCTACCAACCTGAACAAGGCGAGATCACAATTCTTGGCGGACCGATGACCGAAGAAAAACTCAATCACATCGGTTACCTGCCAGAAGAGCGCGGATTGTACCAGGATATTGATGTTGCTCGTAACCTGACCTACCTGGCGACTCTGAAAAATATGACTAAAGAACAAATCGACCAGAAATTGCCTGCCTGGTTGGAACGCTTTGATCTGACTGAACACCAAAAGAAAAAGACCAAAGAATTGAGCAAGGGCATGCAGCAAAAAGCCCAGTTGATCGCTGCCCTCATTCACGAGCCGGAAATCATCATTATCGACGAGCCTTTCTCTGCCCTCGACCCGGTTAACACTCAGTTGGTCAAAGACTTGTTGGTTGAACTTCGTGACCAGGGTAAAACGATCATTATGTGCACCCATCAGATGAACCAGGTGGAAAAGCTGTGCGACCGTCTGGTACTGATCGATCATGGTAAGGTTTTACTGGAAGGCAGCTTGAAAGAGGTGCAGGAACGTTTTGCCACAAACCAGGTACTGATCCAGACTAATGGAGATCTTCCTGAAAGTCTTCCGGGTGTGCAGAGCATTCAGCGGGAAGGACTTTACTATCGCCTGACACCCAGCGATGGTTTCACACCGCATGCCATTTTGCAACAGCTTATCGATCAGAAAATTGGATTGAATTCCTTTGAGATCGCCACGCCCACTTTGGATGAGATCTTTATCAAAGTGGTTCAAGAAGGCAGGAACGGCAATGAAGAAGATAATTGACGTCGCCAGGTACGAATATACTCACCATGTGGGAAAACGCCGTTTTTGGGTCGCCCTGCTGGGCATCCCGGTTGGTTTATTACTGATAATGGCGGTTTCCATGCTGTTCAGCTACCTTTCTCTCGATACTGAACCTGTAGGCTATATTGATCAGGCAAATCTGATCACTCAGCCGCAGGAAGTGCCTGAGAAGTTAGGTTTTATGGAAATTTTCATCCAGTTGATCCCTTATGCCAATGAGGAAAGCGCACGCGCAGATACAGAAAATGGTACCCTCCAAGGCTTTGTTGTCATTCCAGCTGGCTACCAATCTACCTATAGCGTGAACTATTACTCGAACAAACTACCTGGATCGGAAGTTACTGGTGAGATTAATGGGTTGCTTCGGCAGAATTTGATGCTCCGGGAGCAGGTCCCTCATCTGGATCGCATTGAAGAAGGCAGCCAGATCTCTTTGCAATCATTGGACGGGAGACAAAGCTCGGATGGAGCGGATTGGCATCACATAATCGTGCCCATAGCGATCGGCATTCTCTATTTCATCATGGTGATGACCTGCGGTGGTTACCTCTTGCAGTCGCTTGTCGAAGAAAAACAAAACCGCACCATGGAGATCATGATCACCTCGATGACACCCAACCAGTTGATGATCGGCAAGATCATCGGAAACCTGGGGGTCGGTTTTACCCAAATTTTGGTCTGGATTGTGATTCTGTCGATCGGTTTGTTGATTTTCAGAGACCAGATACCTTTCTTCGATGACCTGAACATCTCTGCAGGCTATTTGACGATTAGCTTTTCACTGCTCATACTTTCGTTCATCGTGGCGGCTGGACTGTTGGCGATCATTGGAGCACTCATGAGCACCCTGGAAGAAGGTCAGTCGGTCAACAGTCTTTTGATCTTACCAACCATGCTGCCCTTCTACTTCTTCCAAGCCTTTCTCAAGAATCCGAACGGAACCATCCCGCGGGTCCTAAGCTTTTTCCCGTTAAGTGCAACTTTCTCGCTCAGCCTGCGAATGGCATTCACGTCTGTTCCAGCCTGGGAAATTGTGCTGGTTTTTGTAATCCTGATCGTTTCTATTGCCCTGGTTTTCTGGCTCTCCGGTAAGGCTTTTCGCCGGGGTTTGCTTGAATACCATAAGAAGCTCAAACTCCGCGACCTCTTTGTTAAGGAGGAAAAAAATGGCTAACTTGGGAAAGGTTTTCAAATTTGAATTTCTAAATCTCGTCACCAGACGCTCATTTCTTCTCACTGTCTTCCTGGTCCCATTAATTCCCGCACTTTTGTTTTTCTTGCTTGGGCTGCTCAACGATGATCAAACCCAAAACCTCGGTCAGATTTTTACTAGCGAAATTGCCAACCCGCTTCCGATTGGCGTGGTGGATCAGAGTGGAATCGTCAAAGATTATCCGGACTGGCTCACCAACGGTGCTTTGGTTGAGATATCGGACGAAGACACAGCCAGGCAGCGTACTTCTGCAGGCCAGCTGGAGGGATATTTTGTGGTTTCCCCTGACTATCTTGAAAGTGGGAAAGTCCTCTATGTTAAACCAGAAATCAATATAGTCACTGAAATCGTTCAACAAGGGGCTCTGGACGAGCTTATCAACTACAATTTGATGGGGGGCGACCAGGAAATGTACCTGCGCTACACCAACCCGGTGAACTATTCCTATGAATATCTGAACTCTGAAACGGCTGATACCCGCGACAAGGACTCTATGGCGACCTTTATGGTGCCCTACGCCATCATGATGCTGTTCTACATGTTGATCTTGATCAGTTCCAGTTTTATGATCAATGCGGTTGGAAAAGATAAGGAAAACAAGACCATTGAGATTATGCTGACCTCGGTCAGCCCGATGGACCTGTTCTTTGGTAAGCTCTTGGGTTATGGCGCTGCCAGCCTTTTACAGATGCTAGCCTGGGGTAGTGCGGTAGCAATCTTCTTGAATGTGGGAGGTCAGAGCCTCGCTTTCCTTCAAGGAATGGGCATCCCTAACCAGGTCTTGATCCTGGGTGTTCCCTATTTCATTCTGGGTTTCTTCTTATATGGCAGTCTGATGGCAGGTATCGGCGCGCTGACACCCAATCTGCGTGAGGGTAATAGTTCTTCTATCATTGTGACACTACCCTTGATCTTTATCATGCTGATGATCAATCAATTAATCGGAGAACCCAACTCACTCATCAGCGTCTTCTTGAGCATTTTTCCTCTGACCGCTTCCGTGGTCATGATGACCAGGCTCACGATTGGCATGGTGCCCATTTGGCAACTTGCGCTTTCTTTGGTGATATTGATTGCGACGGGTTATTTTGTGGTGCGTGGAGTTTCCAACCTCTTTAGCTCGCAGACACTACTGAGCGGAGAGAAGTTTAGTGTGAAAACCTTTTTCAAAACCATAGTTTTCGGACGGTAAGGGGACGACGGAGGAGGCATGGAAAACAGGTTTGCATATGTACTACTTCTTGGGGTGATTTGCCTGCTGGCAGCTTGTACTGGTGGGCAGCCCAGCCCGACCCCGGTGGATCAACTGGATATCATCCGCACCTCTGCTGCCAGTACGATCGAAGCAATGACCACCTCGATTGTCGCGACCGATATAGCTGCCCAGGCTGCCACCGCCCAGGCAGCTCCGCTGGCGACTTCCACACCTCAACCACTGGAGCCTACTTCCAGCCCTTTTCCGATAGAAACGCAAAACCCGACTATACAGCCGTCGGTAACCACAGCTGCAACAGGAACTGATCAGAGCTGTAACCTGGCTGGTTTTGTCAGTGAGACCATTCCGGATGGCAGCCAGTTTTACCCAGGCACGGCATTCACCAAGACCTGGACTCTGAAAAATGAAGGTACCTGCACCTGGACAACCGGCTACAGCGTTGTTTACGTCTGGGGCAGTGCCATGGGTGCGCCTACCAGCCAACCGATTAGCGATAAAGCAATTGCGCCGGGTGAGACAGTGACAATTACTCTACCGTTCACCGCACCCAACGGTCCGGGGGGATATCGGGCTGAATTCAAGCTGCGCTCTGCCGAAGGCGTGATCTTCGCATTCCGCAATCCAGATGCCACATTTTGGGTGGAAATCCAGGTGCGGGGCGACAGCATCAACCTGGCTGACTCTTATTGTTCCGCAGCCTGGACCAGTCCGACCGGAAAATTGAATTGCCCTGGACAGCCTGGAGACAGCGGCGGTTATGTCTATTCTGACAACCGCCCTGTGCTCGAAAATGGATCGCAGGATGATGAGACCGCTCTGTGGTTAGGGCTCTACAACGCAGATGATGCCTACCTTCAAGGCACCTTCCCAGCCATGACCATTCCCGCCAATGCCAGGTTTACCGCAGTTTTAGGCTGCAAACGTGGAAATACAGCGTGCGATGTCAAATTCAGTCTTAATTATGAGGATTCGTCCGGCAACCTGCGTGAGTTGGCTGCCTGGAGCGAGATCCACGATCTGCAATTTCAGCGGCTTGACGTTGATCTTGGCTCTCTGGGTGGTAAGCAAGTGAAAATCGTGCTGCTCCTGAAGGCGAACGGCTCACCATCCGGGGATGTCATCCATTTGCTCAAACCAGAGATCAAACCCTGAAGCAGGTCAACTTGACAAATCATTAATTAGCCGTCACAATTATTGCAGACTTATTAGCCGTCTTAGTGAAAGGTGTAATGATGGACATAAAAAAGGTAAAAGTAGTCCTCCTGGTAGGACTTGTATTGATGGTGGCAATCTCAGGATGCCGACCGAAAGAAAATCCGGAGGCTGAAGTAGCCCGCCAAACCAATGTCGCCCAAACCGTGGCAGCCCAGTTTACCAAGACCGCTATCGCTCGCCCAACCGACACGCCTGTGCCAACAGCAACAACTGCGCCCACTGCTACTGCTACTGCAACGCTCACAACCGTCGTGCCGACGGCTGCCCTGGGCACCACGCCCTCACCGCAGGTGACCACTACGATGGCGGCTCCAACTGCTTCGGGTGGCATTGATGCCGGGGTCTGGACACGCAGTGCACCTGCCGATGATTCTGAGGTTCTTGCTGGTAACAAATTCCAGGTTGTGGTTACCTTGATGAATACCGGTACAACCACCTGGACGACGGATTATTACATCCAATATGTGGACGGGAATAATTTTGGTATCTCCCAGACCACGTTCAAGATGCCGACTGAAGTTCCGCCAACTATGAGCATTCAATTCACCATGAATTTCACTGCCCCACAGACCGTTGGCGTGGCGAAGAGCAATTGGAACATCGTGAATGCCAGTAACGTGCCTTTTGGGTACTTCTATTTTCAATACAACATCAAATAGCAACATCCACAGGACGAAATGTCTCTGAAAGCAAAGATCAAAGCCGGGGCCGAAAGCCTCGGCTTTGTTACTATTGGGTTTACGTCGGTTTTCCCTGTACCTGGTGTAGCTCAATACAGGGATTGGATTGAAACTGGTCAGCAGGCGGAGATGGATTACCTTGGCAGCCAACGCGCTCTGGAGATGAGAGCAGATCCGAGAAAGCTGCTGCCCTCCTGCCGGACGGTGATCAGTTTGTTGTCAAGCTACCCTCCGCCAGGAGACATTCGGACAGGACCCGTGCTCGGTCAGGAGACCGGCACGATCAATAGTGGAGATTGCTTCGCTTCGCTCGCAATGACTGGCCCCACCAGCACGATCGGTTGTGGGGGAGACCTGCGGTCAGGATCCGTACTCGGTGAGGAGACCGGAACGATCAATAGTGGAGATTGCTTCGCTTCGCTCGCAATGACTGGACCCACCAGCACGATCGGTTGTGGGGGAGACCTGCGGTCAGGTCATGTGCCCGGTCGGGAGACCGGAACGATCAATAGTGGAGATTGCTTCGCTTCGCTCGCAATGACTGAATCCACCATCACAATCGACGATACGGGGAGGATTGCAGCCTATGCCTTGCTGCCTGATTACCACGATGTGATCAAGGAGCAGCTTGGAAAGCTGACGGATTTGATTAGCGAATTGGCAGGGAGCGAGGTGGAAGCCTACCCTTGTGTGGATAGCGCACCGGTTCTGGAAAAAGGCTATGCGCAAAAGGCTGGTTTGGGATGGATAGGGCGTAACTCACTGCTGCTCCATCCTGATTTTGGCTCATGGACCAACCTTTCGGAATTGCTGATCAACCTGGAGTTGGAGCCTGATCCAACTTTTGAGAGAGACGACTGTGGAGATTGCAGGCTGTGCGTGAGAGCCTGCCCCACCCAAGCAATCTTGCCCAATCGCAGCATCGATGCCAGGCGCTGCCTGAGCTATCTGACCATTGAGAACCGTGGACCCATTCCTTTGGAATTTCGCAAGGCAGTTGGCAATCGCGTTTTTGGCTGCGATAAGTGTCAAAGTATCTGCCCGGTAAATAAAAAAGCCCTCCTGAAACCACAAACTAAGGTAATTGAAGAATTCCCTGATCTGGCAGATAGTTTCAGTCTGACAGCAGAAGAATTCAAACAAAAATACCGTAACACACCAGTCTGGCGTGCAAAATATTCTGGCTTCAGGCGCAACATAGCCATCGCGATGGGCAATAGCCGGAAAAAAGAGTTCATTCCGTTGTTGGAAAAAGCCCTGGAGAACGAATGCGATGTGGTCATTGTCGAAGCTATCCGCTGGGCAATCGAAGAATTGGCGAAGTAGTAAAGGATCCTTGCCTCCAGAATTTTGTCATCCTGAGTGAAACGAAGGATCTTGAGAGTCCAACTGAAAGATTCTTCACTGCGTTCAGAATGACAAATTAAATACATCTGTCATCCTGAGTGGAATGAAGGATCTTGAGATTCAAACTGAAAGATTCTTCACTGCGTTCAGAATGACAAAGTTAACTCGTATGTCATCTTTTGCTTTACTCAGGGTGACAATCGGTTCGGCATAGCTGCCGTGAACCACAAACATCCAGATCAAGCAGGAGTAAGGCGGAGTGTGCAAATGAGGCGCATTCCGCCCTACATTTAAGACGTTCCCTACGTCAGATGGTTCTTTTATGGCATAATTATCCTGGTAGCTAACCAGCCAAGGAGATCCCATGCAAACATTACACATCGTCTCTCACACTCACTGGGACCGGGAATGGTACAAGACTTTCCAGCAGTTCCGCCTGCAACTCGTCCATTTAGTCGATAACCTGCTTGTTATCCTGGATCAGGACCCGGAATACTTGCATTTCATGCTCGACGGGCAGACCATCGTCCTGGAAGATTACCTTCAGATGCGCATGGCAAACCTGCCTCTCCTTCAAAAAAATATCCAGGAAAACCGCATCCTGATTGGTCCCTGGTATATCCTGCCCGATGAGTTCCTGGTTTCTCCTGAAGCCACCATCCGTAATCTGATGATTGGAAAGCAACTATGCGCACTTTTTGGTCAGCGCATGATGATTGGCTACATTCCTGACCCCTTTGGTCATATCGGACAGATGCCACAGATTTTGAATGGTTTCCACATGGATACCGCCTGCCTCTGGCGCGGCGTACCCAAAGATTCCCCGACTCTTCTGCACTGGCAAGCCCCCGATGGCAGCAGCGTTTTACTGGCACATCTTCACGACGGTTACGGCAATATCGCGGAATGGCCAGCAAGCGATCCTAATCAAAGCCTAATGGATCTTGATAAGGAAGCTGATAAGCTGGAGACTCTCAACCCCACCAGCCACTTTCTGATGATGCGCGGAACTGATCACCTGGAGCCGCGCCCGGAACTTCCCGAACACCTCCGTTATTACAACCAGCACGAGACTTCTGACAGAAGAGCGATCCATTCCACGCTGCCCGCTTACCTGTCAGCTGTCAGCCAGGAATTGGAAGAAAATTCTATTCTCCTGCCGACCCTTACCGGAGAATTGCGTGACCCACAAAAAGCCCACATGCTGCCAGGCGTACTCTCGGCACGAATGTGGATCAAGCAGCGCAACCACTATTCCGAAACCTTGCTCGAACGCTGGACAGAACCATTCAGTACCTGGGCTGAGCTTCTGAAACGAGGTGGTGACGCATTTTTGCCACTCAAACAACACGAAAAAAGTACCCGCCTCAACGATCCCGGTCCGATCATCCATCAAACCTGGAAGCTGCTGATAAGCAACCATCCGCACGATTCTATTTGTGGGTGTTCTGTCGACGAGACCCACGCTGACATGGTCAGCCGTTTTGACCAGGTGGACCAGGTTGCTGAAGTGATCACCAACCAAAGCCTGGCTGCCATCCAGTCAGAAATCAACACCCAGGGACCAAATCTTGAAAACAAGCTGGCTGCAGTGACGGTTTACAACGCTTCTCCTTACCCAAAGACGGATCTCGTTTCAGTCAGCATCGACATGGCAGGTGATGACCTTGACCTGCGCTTGGTTGACCAGGCAGGCGAACCGGTTGACTGCCAATGGGAATGGGAAGAACGGGATTTCCGCGAATCGAACACCTACCAGGTCAAGAACCTGATGGGACTGCTGACAAATGCCGGCGTTGAAGGTCACAATAACCAGAAATTGATCAGGGCTAAACTGGGGCAAGACCCGGATATGCCTTGTATAGACGCTGAATTTTCAGACTTCCTGGAGCCTGATAACCAACAATTGGAAAGCGCACTGACCGAAGTTATGGGAATGATCATGGGCAGTGATCCGGAGATGCTGGTACGGGTCAAGGTGTTCAATGTTGCCACTGCCCGGCTTTCCTTCGTCGCAAAAGACGTGCCTGCCCTGGGTTACCAAACCTGGTGGGTGCTAAGAGAACCGGTAGGAGAGGTCACACCAGTTGATTGGGAAGATGACGAAGAAGAGCTGGAAAACATATCTAATGATTACTTTACCCTTACGCTAACCGGCGAGGATGGCAGCTTCAGCCTTTATGATAAAACCAATGACATCCTTTATGAAAATTTGAACACATTCGTCGATCGCGGCGACCGTGGGGATGAATACAATTACACCCCACCCGAAAATGACACCGTATTTGTTCCCCGTATCGAGAGTGTAGAGGTTATCAAAGAATCGCTCTCCGAAATGCTCATCCTGCAGATGAACCTTGAGATCCCCATCGGCTTAAGTAATGAACGCGATAGACGAAGTGCTGAGTTGACAACCTGTCCGCTGGATGTCGCCATCAGCCTGACCCAGGGTGTCCCGCAGGTCAATGTCCAGGTAATTTTCGACAATCATGCCCTGGATCACCGGCTGGAAGTGCGTTTCCCCACTGGGTTGTCTGTGGATAAAGCCCGCTACGATGGTCATTTCCAAATTGTAGAACGTGCGCTTGACCTGCCAGAAGTGGACCGCACCTGGCGCGAGCTGCCCCGACCGGAAGTGCCACAGCGTGCTTTTACGGATATAAGTGTCGAAAGTCATGGACTTACCGTTGCTAACCGGGGTTTGCCTGAAGTGGCTGTATTGCGGGATATGCAAGACGAGGCACAAATCGCGCTTACTTTGCTGCGCTGCGTGGGCTGGCTCTCGCGTGATGACATGTGGAACCGTCAGGGGCAGGCTGGACCTCCTCTGCCGACTCCAGGAGCCCAGGAGCAAGCAACTTACCTTTTCAACTATGCCATCATTCCTCACGGTTCTGATTTTGGCAGTGCAGTGCAGCTTGCTCAATCTTTCCAAACCAATTTCGAGGCTATTGTTGCGCCCTTGCACAACGGGCAGTTGGCTGAAAGCGCACAAATGGTATCCGTGACGCCATCGGAATTCATGATCACTGCGCTCAAAGAAGCTGAAAACGAAGCTGGCTGGATATTGCGGGGCGTCAATCTTTCTGATGCAAGTATTGTCCTGAAGCTGAAGCCTTATCTCCCTTACCAATCGGTTAAGCTGGTGAACCTGGATGAAAGTTTCATCGCCGATCTACAGATGAATGAGTCAGAAGAAGTTGAATTGCCGGTTGCGGCATACAAGATCGTGACGCTCTTTTTCAGGATAGCTGACTGAGCATGGTCCAGGCAGCCCTTTCGCCCACATTCAAGATCGGTGACATCCCGATCTTTGGGCAATTAATTCTCGCACCCATGGACGGGCTTTCTGATGCCACTTTCCGCTGGATCACACGGAAACTGGGTTCAGCGTATTCTGTCTCAGAGTTTGTCAATACTCTCGATTATGCTCGTCAAAAAAGCTATGAGAAAAAACGCCTCCTGTTCCGTGCAGCAGAACGTCCCTTTGCCGTGCAGTTGCTGGATAACGATGCGGTACGCATGGCAGAATGCGCCGCCCGAATTGAAGCGGAATTCCACCCGGACATGATTGACATCAACATGGGTTGTTCCGCGAAAAGCGTGTGCGGGCGCGGTGCCGGCGTTGGCGTGATGCGCAATCCGACGCTGGTTCGGGATATCTTCCGGCTGGTAACACAGGCAGTGAGTGTGCCTGTGACCGCCAAAATGCGCCTGGGTTGGGATGAAACCAGCCATAATTATCTTGAATTATCTGAGCTGGCTGTTGAATATGGTGCCAAATTGGTGGCTTTGCATGGACGAACGCAAAAAAATTCCTTCAACAAACCTGCCCGCTGGGCACAGATTGGGGAATTGAAGCGCAGACTGAACGTTCCAGTGATCGGCAATGGTGACGTGAAAAGCGTGGCAGATGCAAAAAGAATGTTGGAAGAAACCGGTTGTGATGCTGTCATGGTCGGAAGGGCTGCCAAAGCCAATCCCTGGATCTTTAGCGAACGCGATCGTAAAGATATTTCCGTCCAGGAAGTCTACCAATTGGCACGCTTTCAACTGGAGGATATGATCAGGCTGCAACCGGAAGATGGCGTGATGCCCTTTCGGAAATTCCTGAAAGCCTATCTCGAACCTTATGAAATCCCACGAGAGCAGATGAAAACCTTATTGACCATCAATGACCCACAGTCATTGTTAGAATTATTGAACGAGACTTTCTTTTCCCTCGGCGCACGAGCCGGGGAGCCACAAATCATCGATTATTCAATAGGAAATGGGTAAAAAATGGAAAATTTTGAAACACTGAGTTTGGACATAGACGAAAAGGAGCACAAACGCAATATTAGGGCCTGGACGATGTATGACTGGGCAAATTCTGCCTTCGCCACCACGGTCATGGGGGTGGTTTTGCCCACCTACTTTGCTACTTATATTGCCCAGGGCTCTTCGGTGCCGATCTGGGGTAGTGCAGTGGCAATCGGTAGCCTGATAGCGGCTGTATTGAGTCCGATTTTGGGCGCCATAGCTGACTTCAAAGCCAGCAAGAAGGCCTTCATGGCGTTTTTCGCTGCTTTAGGGATCATCAGCACGGCTTTGTTGTGGTTTGTCGTCGAGCCGGCAGATCAGACGCTCTGCATCATACTTTACATTCTTGGGACAATTGGTTTCGCCGGGTCATTGGTCTTCTATGACAGCTTGCTTCCGCATGTTGCCAGAGAAGATGAAATCGACCAGGTTTCGTCCCGTGGATACGCGTTGGGCTACATCGGTGGTGGCTTGCTGCTGCTGATCAACGCGATCATGATCTTTCTGGGTCCTCGTTTTATGACTGGCATGCCCGAAGAGGAAGCCACAGCCCTGATGATGCGCCTCAGCCTGGTCAGCGTGGCGATTTGGTGGGCTGTTTTTTCAATCCCGATTTTCAAGCGTGTGTCCGAGCCCGCTGCAAAGGGAGAATCCCACGAAATTGGTCAAAACGTGATCACTGTTGGCTTTAAACGCCTGGCTAAGGCACTCAGTGAGATTCAGGATTACAAGGATCTGTTCCTTTTCCTGATCACCTTCTTCGTCTATGCCAACGGAATTGGCACGATCATTACCATGGCGGCTGCCTTTGCGTCAGATTTGGGATTCAGCACCTTAACCATCCTGGGCACTTTCCTCATGGTCCAGTTTGTAGCAGCACCTTTTGCCTTGCTGTTTGGGAAGCTGGGTAAAACCATGGGCAACAAAAAAGCCATCAGTCTGGCATTGCTTATCTACGCTGTTGTGGCAATTTTTGGCTATTTCATGAAAGAAGAATGGCACATGTTTGTGCTGGGCTTTGGAGTAGCCATGGTGCAAGGCGGCAGCCAGGCGTTGAGCCGCTCGCTTATTGGCAAGATGATGCCCAAGAGCAAAAGCGCGGAATTTTACGGCTTTTTCAGCGTCTCAGAGAAATTCAACACCGTTGTTGGTCCGGCATTGATGGCATTTATTACAGCCAGAACAGGCGATCCGCGCCTTGGAATCGTCTCTTTGGTCATCTTTTTTGTGGCTGGGATCATTCTGCTGCGCTTTGTGAACGTGGAACGCGGTGTTGCCCAGGCTGAAGCCGTAGATGCAAAGATGATGGAGTTGTAGATTTCACAGTATTCAAATAAAAACACCCACCCCCTATCCCCCTCCTGCCGCTACGCTGGAGGGGGCTGGTGAGGTGAACGCGGTGTTGCCCAGGCTAAAGCCGTAGACGCGAAGATGGTGGAGTTGTAGATTCCACAGTCTTTAAGAAAAACACCCACCCCCTAACCCCCCTCCCATCGCTGCGCTGGAGGGGGCTGGTGAGGCGAGTGTGTTCCCGCTGAAGTTTTATCGCTGTAAACTCAAAAATCAATGATATCTGGCAGTTGTAAGAACGCTTATGTTCCGTCGCGTAGGAGATTTAGATAAGACTCATACGAAAAAACCTGGTTTCTGCTTTGCCCGGAAGTTTCCTTAAGGATACCTAACGTTGTTAGCCTTTGTACTGCAAAAAGAACTGTGTTGTAAGCCAGGTTTAGCGCTTCAGCAGTCCTGTTGATTTCCATGATTGGGTTAGCTTCAAGATATTCAAACACTTTCTTGGCCGAAATCGATGCTCTTCCCAGATTCTTGATCAACGACATATTTCGGTCGTGAAGATCAGAAAGTTTTTTTGTGACATCCGCTGCTTCTCTGGCTGATTCAAGGATTGCCAGCAAGAAAAATTTCACCCATTGCTCATAATTGCCATTCCTTCGAACCTCAGATAATCTATCATAGTATTCGACCCTGTTCTTCTCAAGGAAGTATGAGACGTAGAGGGCAGGCGTAGTGAGTACTTTTTGATCCATCAGGTACAACACAATCAGTAATCGTCCAATTCTTACATTTCCATCAAGGAATGGATGAATCGTTTCAAATTGGTAATGAATCAAAGCTGCACGAATGAGGACATTCATATCATCTTCTATATGCATGTAATTCTCCAGGTCAGCAATTGCGGTCAACATATCCTTGGGGTTAGGTGGAATAAACCTGGCCGTTTTCAAAGTACTTCCTTTTCCACCAATCCAATTTTGCGAATTGCGAAATTCTCCAGGTGCCCATTCTTGTCCCCGAATTCCTTGCATTAATACTGCCTGGGTTTCTTTTATCAATCTATTGCTAAGAGGAAGAACCTTCATTCTATTGATTGCATACTCTGTAGCCTTAATGTAGTTCAGAACCTCAGCAACATCCCGGTTTGCATTTTCTTCAATTGCTGGATCGAGGATATCTTCGAGAGTCGCCTGTGTGCCTTCAATTTGCGATGACATCAGAGCTTCCTTTCTAACATACATCGCAACAAAGACATTAATATTGGGTATAAATCTGGAGATGGACTCAAGAATCGTCAGTTCTTTAGTTCCTTCAACCAGTAATTTGAGCATATCACCATCCACTTCTATTGCTGGGATTGGAGGTAATTGCGTAGGAACGAAGGATCTGTATTCGGCATCTCCTCCAAGGTTATTTCGTAGTTTTCCTGCTCTGGCTGCATCCATATTCGTCCTTCTATCTTGAAATTAGATTTTGATTTTACCATCCTTATTTCAATTTATCAACTTATCTTGCAATAATACCACTATTATTAATATCTTATTGCAAGTTATTCTCTTATCTTGCTATATATACTGGTTTTAGACAATCTTATTTCAAGTTCAGTTTGCGGTTTTTGAGATTGAACAGTATGAAGCGTGCTGATTTCCTGTTTTACTACCATTTAATCGTCTCAACTTTTTTCAAAAACCTACTATAATACAGCACTGTGGAATTAATATAATCCCCTGGAGATACTTTAAAAATGAAGAGTTTTCGTGTCGCTGTATTGGCAAATCTGAAAGAAAACGCGCCTGTTTTCGAAGGTATGAGCAAGGATCAATGGGATGATCTCGACTCTGAGTCAACTGTTCTTTCCCTGGTCAATGCTATCCGTGAAGGCGGACATCAGGCTGAATTCCTGGAAGCCGATGACAGCATCATCGACACCATACGGGATTACAAACCTGATATCTGCTTCAACATCGCAGAAAGCCATTTTGGCGATTCGCGCGAAGCGCAGATCCCTGCCATCCTGGAGAAATTACAAATCCCCTTCACTGGCTCCAAGATTCTGACCCTGGCGCTGACACTGGACAAACCGATGACCAAACGCATCCTTGCCTGGCATAACCTGCCAACACCGGAATTTCAGAGCTTTGAACGCGTGGATGAACCCCTGGAAGAAGGCATGGAATACCCGCTTTTCATCAAACCCAGCCGGGAAGGCACAGGTATGGGCATCAGCTATCAATCCATCCTGCACAATGATGAAGAACTGCGCACCCAACTCGACTACATTTTGAAAAAATACAAGCAGAGTGCGCTGGTGGAACGCTACATCGAAGGGCGTGAGGTAACCATCGGTTTGGTAGGTAACCTGATTGGTCCGGTTGCCCGCCGTATTCCCAAGGACGAGAACGCCCACCGCATCCAGGCTGGTTTGCACTTTTTACCACCCATGGAAGTTAACCTGGAGCCCTGGATTGAATCGGGCAAGGTGTATGGCAATGATCTCAAAACAGCCCACGCTGCTGATCTTGAATACCTCTGCCCGGCACCGTTGGACGAAGACCAGGTGGATGAGTTGAACTGGCTGGCAGCTGCCGTTTTCCGCGTGACTGGCGCGCTGGACGTTGCGCGCATCGATTTTCGCCTGGATGTTCATGACAATTTCAAGCCCTACATCCTGGAAATCAACCCTCTTCCTGGCTTGATGCCCAAACTCTCGGATATCGTCATCGAAGCCGAGGCAGATGGCATTGGTCATACAGAACTCGTCAATATGATCCTGAATACCGCCCTGCATCGTTATGGTTTGATTTAAATCTGACTATGGTTGCAACAATCCGGCTTTTTACCATGGCAGACTACCCTGCTCTGTTTGTTTTATGGAACAGTCTGCCAGGTTTCAACAAAGGGCTGCGCAGCCTGGATGACAGCGAAGAGGGAATCGCGAAATTCCTGCAGCGTAATCCGAACACTTGTTTTGTCGCTGAAGAAGACGGGAAAATTATCGGCGGGATCCTGTCCGGGCACGACGGCAGGCGCGGTTATATCTACCACGCCCTGGTTCATCCCGACTACCAAGGGCAGGGAATCGGCAAGCTCCTGGCAGACACTGCCTGCGATGCCTTGAAAGCCGAGGGCATTACCAAGGCTGGTATGCTGGTTTTTGGTACGAATGAGCGAGGAAACGCTTTTTGGGAGAGCCAGGGTTGGCAAACCCGCCCGGACGTGGTCTATCGAAACAAGACACTCAACGAGGATAACGTCTGAGATGCCCCTAACTTTGCGCCCAGCCCAAAATGAAGACATCCTGTTACTGGTTAACGCCCGTCTGGATTTCTTACGCGCCCTGGGTTATGACATCCAGCCAGATGAAGAGAATAAGGCTGCACAGCAAATCGAGACCTACCTTAGTGACCATCTTGAGCGAGATCTTTTTGCCTGGATTGCTTTGGAAGATCAGACGCTGGCTGCAGCCGGGTTCTTGCAGGTGATCGAAGTGATGTGGCAACCGATGGCTCCCAGGGGTCGATATGGGCGCATCATCAACATCCTCACCTGGCCTCCATTCCGGCACCAGGGGCTTGCGCGTGCAATTATGTTGGAATTGATCCGGAAAGCGCGGGAGCTGGACCTGGCATACCTGGACCTGGATGCCAGCCCGGAAGGTCAGCCGCTTTACGAGAGCCTGGGCTTTGCCCTGATCCATCCCCAACATCCCCCAATGAGACTCATCCTCAAATAGTTTACTTTTTTCTCTAACTGGCACGATTCCTGCTCGTTAATGATTGAAGTGATTTCTTAGCCCACTTCAACCGGAGGGTTTTATGGTTCCACTCGCGTATTGCGGCTTGAGTTGTGAGGAATGTCCGGTTTTCCAGGCAACCCAAAACAGGGATGAGGTACATAAACGATGGCTGGCAGCTGAATATTCCAGTGAGGAACTGTGCCTATCCACCAAAGACATGACTTGTTATGGCTGCCATAGCCAGCAGCGACTGGAGTCGCGGATGTGCCAGGGTTGCCAAATTCGTCAATGTGCGTCCAAGCGCCCGATCAGCAACTGTGCCCATTGCCCTGAGTATCCTTGTTTGTTGATCATGCGTTTTGTTTCAACGGAAACCGATGCCCGTGCAGCGCTGGAGCTTGAAAGAGAGCGGATTAGTATTGGTGTGTAGGTGTATGTTGCCATGCCCGCCCAATGTTTGGGTTGGCTAATGCCAGGAGACCATGGCAGGTCTCCCCTACAAAAATAAATTCCAAAGCCAGAACACAAAAAAAGGTGAGGTCGGAGCCTCACCTTTTCAATTTCGCGAAAAACTATGCGCGGGGTGGTCTTCTGTCGCCACCACTGGAGCGACGGTCACCGCCACTTGATCGGCGATCACCGCCGGAGGAACGGTCGCCACCATAGCGGCGTTCGCCGCCACCGGAACGATCTCCACCAGAACGTCTGTCACCACCAGAATGCCCACCACTACGGCCACCACCAGAGGATTTACTACGGTTAGCGTTGTCGTGCTCGCGGGCTTCTTCAGCGGTCCAGCCCTCAAGTAAAGCCTTGCGGGAGAGTCTGATCTTGCCTTCGGGAGAGACGTCGATGACCATAACAGTCAATTCGTCGCCGACATTAACAACATCTTCGACCTTCTCAACACGTTCGGATGCCAGTTGTGAAACGTGCACCAGTCCGTCCAATCCGGGCAGAATCTCGATGAAGGCACCGAAATCGGCTACGCGCACACATTTACCTGTGTAGATTTTGCCAATTTCTGCTGTTTCGGTCAGAGAAAGGATGCGATCGCGAGCTTCTTCAAAGCCAACGCCACTGGTTGAGGCAATGAAAACAGTTCCATCATCAGAAATGTCGATCTTGGTATTGGTTTCTTCCTGCAGGGCGCGGATGTTCTTGCCACCGGGTCCGATGATCGCACCGATTTTGTCAATCGGCACTTTGATCGATTCGATGCGAGGAACATGGGGTTTCAGGCTTGGGCGAGGTGCAGAAATAACCTGGAGCATCTGGTCCAAAATATAGAAGCGACCAGCCTTGGCACGGTCTAAAGCTTCGGCCATGATTTCGGGGGTGATCCCACCGATTTTGATGTCCATTTGCAGTGCGGTAATACCATTGCGAGTACCTGCCACTTTGAAGTCCATATCACCGAGGTGATCTTCAGTGCCCAGGATATCGGTCAGGATAGCGTATCTGTCGCCTTCCTTAATCAGACCCATGGCAACACCAGAGACGGGATTGGTGATCGGCACACCGGCATCCATCAAAGCCAAAGTGGAGCCACAAACGGAACCCATAGAGGAAGATCCATTGGAAGCCATCACCTCGGATACGAGACGCAGGGTGTAGGGGAAAGTTTTTTCGTCAGGAATGACGGGCAATAAAGCTCGTTCTGCCAGGGCACCATGACCAATTTCGCGTCTTGACTGACCACCGAGGCGTTTTGTCTCTCCGGTGGAGTAGGGCGGGAAGTTGTAATGATGCATGTAGCGTTTTGAGTCCATGCCGTTGAGGTTGTCCAGTTCCTGGGCTTCCTTGGGGGTACCAAGGGTTGCCAGGGTCAGCACCTGGGTTTCACCACGGGTGAATAAGCCGGAACCATGGGCACGAGGGGCGATATCAACTTCACAGCTGATTTCGCGTACTTCAAATACCTTGCGGTTGTCGGGACGTTTGCCCTGATTCAGGATGCGCTCGCGAATGATCTGCTTTTCAGCTTCATCGTAAGCCGCACCAAATGCTGCAACAGCTTCTGCGGTTGGTTCTTCACCAGCCTGCTCAAGGATGTATGCCTCTTTGATCTCAGCGATACCGCCATACATATTGTCTTTGCTGTATTCCTGGTCAAGCAGGGCTTCCAAACGAGAGCGAACAGCTTCTTTTGCCTGGTTAATCAGGTTGGCGTCTTTTTCTGCAAGTTTGACAACTTTCTTGGGTTTGCCAATTTCAGCTGCCATGCGCAGTTGAGCTTCAATGATCGGCTGGATGGATTGGTGTGCCAGTTGCAGTGCTTCAGCCATCAGGACTTCGGTCACTTCATTTGCGCCGGCTTCAACCATCAGAAGAGCGTCTTTGGTGCCTGCCACACGCAAATCGAGTGTGGAGACTTCCATTTGCTGAATGGTGGGGTTGACCACCAGTTCGCCATCGACAAAACCGATGCGAACGGCGCCAACAGGACCGCCAAAGGGGATGTCCGAGATCATCAAGGCAGCCGAAGCGGCGTTGATGGCGAGCATATCCAATGGATTTTCGGTGTCAGCGGAGAGCGACATAAGAACAACCTGGACCTCATTACGCATGCCTTCGGGGAAGAGCGGACGCAGGGGGCGGTCAGTGAGGCGAGCCACGAGGGTGGCATCTGTGGAGGGGCGTCCCTCACGACGGAAGAACGATCCGGGAATCTTGCCGCCGGCGTACATGCGTTCTTCGTAGTCCACGGTCAGCGGGAAAAAGTCTGTGCCTTCGCGCACACCGCCCATGGTGGCAGCGGCGAACATCATGCTGTCGCCCTGTCGGAGAATTACGGATCCGCCAGCTAAACGGGCAATTCTGCCGGTTTCAAAACTGACTTCTTTGTTTCCCAACTGTGTGGAAAAATACTTTGCTTCAGGTTTCATTTTATCCTTTCACCTGTTGCCAGAGCAGGGACTGAAAATCGGTGATCAGGGATGGTCAGCGCTTTTCAATTCCCGTCTGGCTTGTTAAATTCCGCAATGACCTCTCGAATTCAGGAGAGGTCAAGCGGTTGATTACTGTATTTCTGAAATTATTTCCTGCGGATGCTCAAAGTTTCGGTAATGGTCATAAAGCGATCGTAGTCCTTCTGGCGTAGATAAGCCAGGAGACGGCGGCGCTGACCAACCAACTTCAGCAGACCACGGCGGGAACTCTCATCGTGCTTGTTCGCGCGCAGGTGATCGGTCAATTGAGCAATTCTTCTCGAAAGCAGTGCAATCTGGACTTCGGGAGAACCTGTGTCGCCCGATTTGGTTGCGAATTGATTGATAATCTCAGTTTTTTCAGTTTTTGTTAATGCCATGACGTATGCTCCTCATACATATATTTTTTTTGCAGGTCTCCCTGATTGCAGCCTAAACAAAGGACCGCGCACCGGACCAGTCATTAGCAGGAATTATAACAGGATTCCAACCTGGCGCAAGGAAAAGACTAAGCTGTGTTGCGTTTCTCCAGTGGTTCTGTCGTTCTGAACGAAGTGGAAAATATTACTTTTTTTGTTTACTCGTCTTCAAAACCTAACCCTCACCCCTGCCTGAAAGAACCAACCCTGGGCTGGGCTTCACTTCCCTCTACATGAGGGGGCCTAAATGATGAGCTCGATTTCGTTTTAAAATTGTCAAGGCTAAATAGAAATGTCCTAATGCTGGCTAAATAGAAATGTCCTAATTGATCACAGCAGTAGGCTTGCCAT
>ENA-OSEO01000544-OSEO01000544.1-sediment-metagenome-genome-assembly--contig:-NODE-544-length-93272-cov-5.825828_pt1 | contig 93272 bp, 78 predicted proteins | sample MGYA00237883_ERZ534232 | MGnify/ENA metagenome assembly ERZ534232
TCCCTTTCATCGATACGTGTCGCTTGAACAAGTCGACCAGCGGGGGTTCGCCCGCGAAGATCCTCTCGGGTTCCTGGCCCAGCTGCAAGGCCCTGTCATCATCGACGAGGTCCAACATGTCCCGGACCTACTGTCCTACATTCAGGGGGCGGTCGACGAGGACCCCTCGCCTGGCCGGTTCATCCTCACGGGGTCCCACAATTTCTTGCTGATGAGCCGGGTGTCGCAGACTCTGGCCGGGAGGTGCGGCGTCCTCAACTTGATGCCTTTCTCCCGGGCGGAATTGGAGGGTCAAAAACAGGCCGAACCGGATACGGCTGCAGGAATCTTCGGCAACCGGACGACGCGCCTCCAACTGTGGCAAACCCTCCGCACGGGCTTTTATCCCCGGATACACGACCGCAACATTCCACCCGATGTATGGCTTTCTGACTACATCCAGACCTACATCGAACGTGATGTGCGGAGCTTGTCGAACATCGGCGACCTCGCCGTCTTCGAACGGTTCCTGGCACTTTGTGCCGGCCGAGCCGCTCAGCTCCTTAGCTACTCGAGCCTGGCAGCGGATTGCGGCATCTCCGTAGACACGGCGCGCCGGTGGATTTCCGTGCTCAAGACGAGCTTCGTCGTCTTCCTGCTCGCTCCCCATTACCGGAATTTCAGCAAGCGAGTCATCAAAAGTCCCAAGCTCTACTTCTTCGATACAGGTTTGCTCTGCCAGCTTCTGGGCATCCGTGAGGCACCCCAGATCGTTTCGCATCCGCTCCGGGGGCCGATTTTCGAGAACTATGTGGTCGCCGAGGTTGCCAAAGCGTATCTGCACCACCGACGAACACCCCCTCTTTTCTTCTGGCGCGACCGGACAGGGCATGAAATCGACCTCCTGATCGAAAAAGCAGATCTTCTTTACCCCGTGGAAATCAAATCGGGGAATACCATGTCTCCGGACATGCTCGACGGGCTCCTCTGGTGGACAAAGCTCGCCGGTCTGCCGCCAGATGTTGGAACGCTAATCTATGGGGGCAATGAAGCCTTTGCGCGCAAAAAAGTGTCCATTCGTCCCTGGTTTGCCGTTTAGCGCAGGGGCGTTGATTCCTCCCATGAGCCTCCGATCGTAGTGCTTTTTCTTCCCCTGCAATCTTCTTTCTGACACCCGTTACTCACGATCCATGTTAGGTTTTAAGATTAACGCCAATAGGCCTGAGGCATGGGGTGTTTTTGGAAAAATTTGAGTTAGAAAAAACAGGCATATCCTTTCTGCTGACTTATGGTGATTTTCGATTCTTCCTGATAGAAGAAGAGGTGCACAAAGGAGAGAATCTTCAATTGATCGATGGGGCAGTGTTGTTAGTAAGACCAGGGCTGGAAGTGGACGAGATGGAATTAACCTGGCAGCCACAGGTCATAATCCATCATGAATATCAATCCGAGGAAATACCCGGCCAGCTCAGCACAAACAAGACTGGCAGGATTGAGATCATCACGGATGGCAAGCAGATGTGGATGATGGGGGAGAGATAGTAGGGTGGCGTCCGCGACGCACCCTAAATTGATTATATGAAGGACTGGTGCATCACGGATGCACCATGCCAGGGACTGAAGGACTTCACTCCAGATGCCATATCAGGATTTCCAAAAATTTGTATATTTGTTGAAAGGCTTACAATTCATAGCGAATCAGATATAAAATCTAATTGATGACCACAGATCAAAACCAACCCCTCTTTTTCATCGGCACTTCCGGGTGGATGTACGACCATTGGAAGGGATTATTCTATCCGGAGGATTTACCTAAAAATCGCTGGTTTACCTATTACTTCGGCCAGTTTTCTTCGGTGGAGATCAATGCCACCTTTTATCGCAGTTTCAACGACCAAACATATCTAAACTGGAAAGAGCGCGCTCCGCAGGGGTTTGGATACGTACTCAAAGCCCCACGGATGATTACCCACCGCAAATATCTGTTGAATGTGGGAGAAGAGATTGCCAAATTCAATCGCTCCTGTGCCTTGTTGGAGGATCGCCTGGAGATGATCCTGCTTCAACTGGCACCGTCCACCCCCTATGATCCAGATCGATTGAAAAAAGCGCTCCTCGCTTTTCCAGATCCGGGCAAGGTGGCGGTCGAGTTCCGAAAAGCTTGCTGGTATAGAACAGAAATAGAAGAATTGCTGCGTTCGCTGGGAGTCACTTTCTGCAATGTGGATTCGCCGAACCAACACTTGACGGGAATACTCACTTCAGAGAGGGCTTACATACGTCTGCATGGGCGTAAGCAGTGGTATTCGTATGATTATTCAAGTGATGAGTTGGAGGAAATCGCCAAGCTTGCCAGAGATCTGGTTGAGCACGGAGCGAAGAGAGTCTATGTTTTCTTCAACAATGATTTTGGAGGATTTGCACCGGAGAATGCGAGAATGTTAGCGGAAAGGCTTAAGGCATAAATCTCAAAAATCCAAAGCTGACATCCAGGTCCGAGGCAGCCAGGTGATCAGAAAAATCTCAGTTCCTATTTCTTCACACTTCTCTGAACTGCCCACTCAATGATCTGTGGATCACGAGCCTGGGGGGTGCAGAGTCGTTTGGGATGAGGGCGGATACCGGCGCGCATCAGGTCCAGGCGGTCGGCGTCCCAGCAGGTACTGATGGTGATATCGGGGTGGCATTTTCCATCGGTATGCCCTGAAGTAGCCAGGCAGAGCAGGTTGACCTCATCCGGGGTTAAGTCAATGCGGCTTATGAGATGTGAGCGGATAAATGTACAGGCGCGCGCACCATGCCCCGGGTCGTAGCCATCGGATTTCCGTTGGATATCGTGGGTGAAAGCAAAGTATTCGACGATCTTCTGGTTGGCACCGTTCATCTCAGCCAGGCGCAATCCGTTTTCACGCACCCGCACCCAGTGCTGGAAGCCATGCAGTCCATCCCAATGCAGCGGGTAATGGGGCTTGAGGAAGTCAAGCAGGTCCTGGGTGATGAGGGGGCTGAGGTTCATGAGGTAATTGTAGCAGGATATCAGTTTAAAGTGGACAGTACAAAGTTGACTTGTACAAAGTTGACAGGTGAGGGAAGGGCAGAAGGCGAAAAGGCGAAAGGCTAAAGTGTTAGCTGACTGGTATAAAAATGTTAACCGAAAAATTCAGCTTATTTGCGCCTTATTGAGTTTATCTAATCTTGTTAAGACTTAACTCGTTTAGATATGAATAAGAGATGATGACGGAAATGATCTTATCGATAATACAGACCAGCCAATTGCATCTGTTTTTTGAAGGTGATGGTGTAGGTGAAGGTCTGGTTCTCGTATTTGGCATTGACAACGGCGGTGGCGAATTCCTCCCTGCTGGATTTGTCGGTGGATCCTACTACGGTGATATTCTCAATGGCTTCAAATTTACCACCCCCTTCAATGGCTGCATAGATCTGGACGAAAACATCGTCGCTGATGGCGGTGTTCATTTGTTCGGTGAATACGGAGCGCAGGCCTTCAGAGTTCTGGGCGTTCAGCAAAGACACAATATCCTGGGCTAATAGTTTGACTTCTTCCTCGTTGAAATCTGCGGATAAAGCTGGAGCGCCGCAAGCGGTGAGCAGCAACAATGAAAGAATGGTTGACAGAAGAATAATGGGCAGAGTTTTTAAGTTTGCTTTTTTCATTTTGGCACCTCGTAAATGTGATTATTGGACGATAGGAATCACATTAAGCTCGAGTACACTTCACCAGCTTTCCAGCGCCAACCTTTTTAACCAGACCTTTCTTTACCATGGTTCGTAACAGCAACACAGATGTCTGTTGTGAAATGTTAAGGGCTAACTCAACCTCTTTTCGTTGAATATATCCTTTCTGATCAATTAATTGCATCACTTGATTTTCTCTGGTGATTAATATATCAAATGGTTCTGGTGAAAAAGAGGAAGATAGAATATTTATATTTGGCAGAGAAATCTTGAAAGCATCACGAATCGCATTATTTACCTGCAAAGTTACAGTATCAGGTTGGGAACCCCCCAAAATATTGCCGTCATGCATGCATCTACACCAACAAAAATCTTTCCCCTGTCATTATTAGCAAATGCAATTACAGTCTTTTTAATGTTGTCTGTCGGTAAATTCTCGTTTGTACTCAATGGTTTTGCTTTAACAATCTGTGGTGATTTTCTTTCCATTGTGGAAGGTGGGGGATTTTTATTGTGTTAGTTGGTGAAAGCAAATTTCAAAACTCTACGAGAGGACTATGTTAAGCTCGATAGTAAAAATGGTACTTGTTTGAAAGTCAAATTGGCATAGTAACAACTATAAGACGAAGGCAACAACAATTACAAAGAGCGTACTCAATAATGTGCCAATTAAATAATATTCTGCAAAAGCACTTTCTTTCGTAATTTTTTCATATCTTGCAATGGATTTTGCTGTTAGTACCAATCCAATTGCTGAATATTGATCCAAAAATATCAGGATTAAGATAATTGTTCTCTCAAGTGTTCCTATCAGTCGTCCGGCTTTTTTGTTATTGTCAGAATGAGAATCTTTCTCATTGGGTTTGTATTGTTTTAATATTTCCGATATAGCTATGTTTGCTGGTTTATGAATAATTAAAATTGCAACAAACCAACTCAACGACTCCCGAACTGGGATCCCTAGGGTTTGAAACACTAAATGAATATTAGTATTCATAGATAGTGTGTTACCTCTGAAAATGAAAATAAATGTGATGATTGCAATACTTAATAAATGAAGAATCTGGTCAATAAAAAACAGACGGTTTCCTGGTTCACTCAATTTAATCTTTCTTTTTGAGGAGACATAAACATATTTTAGAATATCAATGACTAAATGAATTAATGCAGATATTGAGCCATATAAAAACACTTTATCTGACATAATTGGAATTGATACAATCAGTATCGCGATCCAGTAAAATAACCCATGAAGCAAGACCCAATAAAAATTTCTTACCTTTTTTTCGGCTTGTTGGTCTGTTTGCAGATAAAAATCACCCAGTAAGTGAGCAAACATTTAAACTAGAAAAAATTCTTTAAACATCATTTCTCCCAATTTCGCTTAAGAATTTTTGTACAACTTTGAATGCATTTAAATATTCGTAATAGTTTCCTTTGACTAAATTTTTTTGTACGGACGGTTGTGTAATGCCAAGTCTTTCGGCCACTTCATTTTGGCTATCTTGATAATTAAGCATATTCCAAATTGTTTCCATTTGCCTTTCAGTCCAGGAATCTTTAATGACTGTCAATAATGAGAATATGGTGTTAATTAACTCCATTGAAAGCTGCTGGTTTCCGTCCGCTTCAATTCTAATATTCGCTCTACCGGCCTGTTTTTTCTTTTCTGTTTGTTTCAGATATTCAAGAGCTTCTCTGGCCTTATAATACCCAGGACCATCGGTTCCAATCGCTATCTCAGGATCAATTATTGTGGTTATTTCGCCGATTCCAACGCCATATCTAATGGAGATGGGATACATTTCTTGTTCGATTTCTGAAATAATTGGAAGGATTTGCATACCATTAAAAAGCAAGCCTTGGAATTCATCTCCTAAAGTAATTGTAAATTTAGAAGCAATGTAAGTTGAATATTTATTATTTAAATTATGAAGAATCTTTTTAAGTTTTTCTTGAATTTGTTCTCTATTTTTTATTGCTTTTGAGCCTTTGATATCAGCAATGACCGCAACATATGTGTTATTACGAAAGAAATTATTCATATGTCACCTCTTATCTTATTTATAATAAACATTATATAACCTATTAAACGAATAATCAATGAATATTCGCTTGAGAGGCTATAATTAATGATAATTCCTTGAGGAATTAATTTGGTGAAAAGACCGCCGGAAGTGCGCCGCACTCTTAAGAAAACGACCGAGGACGGGAAATACCCTTACTTCGCGGGTACTTCGTGGGAGACAGGGAAGGCATTTGTTTATCATTCGTTAACGGCACTTCGCGCTTTGGTGGTGGAAAAAAGATGTCTGAACTGGGATTTCCTCCTTAATAAAGCTTTTTGGAGTCCTTCGAAAGGATCCCTATTACATCTAGGCATTTGTGAGAAGTAGGTTAAGCGACAAGGGCTTTGCCTTGATCAGTCCATTTGAAGGGTTTCGCCATGGTGCGATTGAAGTATTCGATGAAGGACAGAACTTTGCGTCGCAGGTCTGGTCAATATTTCACCTGTGGAAATAATATTATCGACATCGGCAAATTGATAGAAAAGCTAAGAAGTATTGATCCTGCGCTGATTGTGTTACAGGCAACCGGAGGCTATGAAAAAGGGTGTTGTCTCGGCACTCGTAGAAGCAAACCTACCAGTAGCGATGGTCACTCCTTCGAGGGTGCGATATTTGCCAGGTCAAGCGGAACTTTGGCAAGGACTGACAAAATTGATGCCAGGATGTTGGTCCGATATGGCCGAGCTAATCACCCACCCGTAATGAAAGTTCGCACGGAACACCAGGAGCGCATGTCAGCCCTCATGGCAAGAAGCAGTCAGATTTCCTTTCAATCGTGATCGTGGTTACCATCGAGGAAAAAGGCGGATAAAAGTAGGTCGTCAATCCATCCGTAAAGTCCTATACATAGCTGCCATGACTGCCATAAGGTGGAATCCTGTGATCACGAAATTATATGAGCGACTTTTAGCTCGAGGAAAAGCTAAGAATGTGGCAATCGTGGCTTGTATGCACAATTTTCTTACAATTATGAATGCCATGGTGCGAGCTCAAACTTTGTGGAGACCTGTATTTAAGTATTGACTTTTATCAGATGCTATGAGCTCAACAACTCTGCAGCTTCTTTTCTTTTAAATATTGATTCTTTACCGCGCAGGAAGAAGTGCCAATACAGATAGATGGAGACTGCATATAACACCATTGTCCCAATAAAAGCCGGGCGGAAGCCATAATTCACCTGAATCCAGCCGCTGATGGAAGGGCTGAACGCCCAGCCAAAACTACTGGCCATACTGGTCAGGCTGGCAACTGTTGCGCGTGCCTGCGGTTCCACCTGTTCCATCACGAAGGTTTGATAAACCGGACCACTTAGATTCATCAGAGCCAGACGGATGAAGTATGCAGCAGCGCTGATCACGAAAAATGGGGAAAATCCCAGAATGAACAGGAAAGGAATGGAAAGTGCCTGTGTCATCACCACAACCTGGATCTTGCCAAAACGATCTGCCAGAACCGGGGCAATGATCAATCCAATCCCCATGGCCAATGACCCCCAGGCGAAGACTGTCCCAATCACCGGGTCAGGCTGGTTGTGAACATTACGGAAAAAGATATTCATGAATGGCATGATCAATCCCGCGCCGATACTGGTGATTAACATCGGAAGAACAAGTTTTGAGATCTGTCCAAAATGATCTTTAAGATAAGACATGGGCGCCAACGAGGAGCGTTCGCTCATTTTTATATTGGGATTCCGTAACATGATCAAGGGAACCACACCTAAAATAGTAAAAATTGCAGTTGCAAGTAAGGCGTTGCCATAGGCCGTTGAACTGACCGCATCCACTTTAAAAGTCATTCCCATCCACCCAGGAAGATAACCACCTATCCAGTTACCCACAAATCCGGCTGCCATTTGTAACCCGGAGCCAAAACTGAACAGATAGGTGCGCTCCGTTTCGCTGCTATTTTCCATTAAAAAGGGGCCCATAGTAACCGAAGAGATACTCATCCCCAGCCCAAACACAATATTCAGGGCGACCAAGATCCAGGCTTTTGGATAACTGACCATAACGATGACGGAGAATGCCACCAGAATTGTGCTGCTAACCAGAGAAAACTTGCGACCCAGACGATCTGCGAGATATCCCATGGGTAAAGCAGCCAACAGGGCGGTTAAATTATGAACCGTGATCATGGTGCCCAGCAAAGCTTCATCATAACCCAGGCTGAGCACAAAGAAATTAAAAATTAAGCGGCGCACACCCATAGCCGCGCCAAAGATAATCGTAAATACCAGATACATTCGTGCATTCCAGCGGAATGCGCGTAATCGGGCTGCATATGTCTGTAAGACAGAGGTTGTTTTACTCCTGATTTGTTTCAAGTTTTCCATTTTTTACTATTAATCCAATAATTCTTACTTTTTCTCAGAGTTTATGACCATATTGAGTTGTCGGTAGGTATCCTCTATAGCTTCCTGACGAAGACTATAACGACGTTCTCCATTGGACGTCAGGATTACATGTACCAGCCCCGCCAGGCGCATGGTGTTGAGATGGTGGATGACAGTTGGAGCGCGTAATCGCAAACGCCGGGCAAGGCTGCTGGGGGTCGTAGCGCCTTGATTGAGATAATACAAGATTCGCAAGCGCGTTGGGTCAGCCAGGGCTTTTAATCCCATCACCAGCGTCTCAGGCACATACTCGCCAGGAACAAGATTTTGATTCTCTTCACGGCAACCAAAAACAACCAGTAATTCATCTGGTTGAGGATTATTATAGAAAATCAAAGGAGTTGTCCAATAAGAGGGGGTCAGGGTAATTTTCTGATAAGCGTGGATGTTTTCCAGTTTGACACCATGCGAAAGGTCTTCCAGTAATTCCGGAAGCGGTTGGATGGCAGCCTGTTTTTGAGCGATCAATAAGCCCTCTTTTAAGGCTGGCAATATGCGTTCTTCTTCTTCCGCAAAGAAAACCTGATAATAAATCTGAAATACTTTCAACAATTGTTCCCCAAAGGATGCCGGATCCAGAAACACTTCTGCCATCTTTTGAATATCACGTGTTTTTATGGGCGTTGTGCGGTACTGAAACAACGTCCTGAGCACCTCAAGATCATCAGCAGAGGTTTTTTGGCTTGTCCGAATGCGATTTATGGTCGAAAGCACCTCATCGGTGAGCTGGGAGGATTTGTAAAGAGATATCAGTCGTTTTTCAGGTGGAATGGAAGCTAAAGAATCAAGGATGTTTTGAGTGCTCTTCTCCTCCAGAGGGAGTTGATTGATCCAGGTGATGGGTACTGGAAAGAAATTAATGGCTTCTTCCAGAAATTCTCGATCTTCCAATGAAAAACGGGAACGCACACCGGCTGCCCAGGCTGGCCTTAAACCAAAACGATCCGGATGATGAATCACAAATAGGCTTACGAAAAAATCATATGCGCTGCCAAAATCCCAATGTAAAGCTGTCATGAATCCACCTCAAACAAAACGGTCATACTGGGTTGAGCGGAGCGAATCAAGGGCAAGGAGAGACGACGTTCGCGATGCTACCTGCGATGGATGGTATAAAGATGTAAGTTCGTTTTCGCTCCGCTCAACCGTCCATCTGGACATGCAGTATGACCGGTCGTTCATTAGATTATTATCTAACGATTAGATAATAATCTAATTTGAATCATTTGTCAATAGGGAATTACAAACCATAGGGAATTACAAACCAATTACAAACTAAAAATATGACTGGTCAATTGGCTCGTTTCTTGCTATATTAAGTTTCCTTTGGAAAATTTAAAAATGAAACCACATTACAGAATAATTCTATCAATGTTAATACTGGTAAGCATGTTGGGGGCATTCTTTGCCAATTTTTCGCTCGTCTCCAGTCAGACCGAACCACCTTATCACACGTATTTACCATTAATTCTCAAAAATGTCATTCCCAATCCACCAACCTATTTCAGTACTACGTGGTATGTCACCCTGGGTATGTTGCAGACAACCAGCACTGGGTTGCGAAATATATATTACAAAGGCGTGCAAGCTGGTTACCTCACAGCACCCGCAGGAAAACAGGATCAATTGGTGATCTTACATTTCGGTCGCCCCAGAAAAGTTGATTCTCAAATTGGTACAAGAGTCTATTTGGATACTTCTGGTGAAGTTACCAGCATCAACGATATTATCATTTACACCAAAGATTTTATTAATGGTTACATGGCTGGAGCCCTGGCAAATAATGACACGGAGTCAAAACTGGAGCTGGGTATTGGTACATCCAATCTCAATTGGGATTATTTAGCGGAAGGTATTTGTTTAGGTTATTTTTGCACCACAGAGGATGCTTACAACCATGGCAAAGCCTGGGCGCAAATGGTGATCACATTAAACGATTGGGTGGTAACGAGTGGATATGCTGCCCGTGTCAGTGTAGCTGGAGCTACCGATATTGAATTATCCTGGAATTCAGCAAAAATTACCCATGCCTGGGTGGATGGATTTGATGATTATGATCAGGGAAAATTTATTTATTATAATTTCGGCACCTGTGAAGGTTGTGATATTGGCATAAATTTGAGTGTTCCACCTGATCCCAATAAAGACTTGACTGGTGATTGGACGCATGCAAAAGTTCATTATTCCGCCTGGGGAGTTCCTCCAGCCTGGCCAATCCCTGAAATCTACCTGAACAACACCTACAACGCCAATCAATGGGCAAATATTAGCAAAGTGGGTGTTATGTTGGATTACGTACCCATTTATTTCTTCAGCCCGCTTTCCCAATATCAGGCGTGCTTGGGTAGTGATGATCCCAGTTGCCCTTATACGGACAACACACCTCAGGAAGCCTGGATTCAGTTATATAAAGCCATAAACACCCGCCCAGAAACAGCACAAAACTATATCCCTTATATGACAGATATTGACTGGCCATAATCGGAGTTTCATATGAATAATAAACTTTTTTTCTCTTTAACAATTATAGGCACATTCCTGATGCTGGCATTACTTTTTTCTCAGAATCAGGTGGTGGATGCTGAACCTGGCGTTCAGGAATCTTCTTCTATCGATATGAATCAGACAGCTATCACATATTTAAAAACTCTTCTCGTTGGCACAAAATCAGATAAGGGGAAAGAGAGTATTGAAAGCAAGATTCAGGCTTTGGAATACAAGGAAAACATCCAGGCTTCAGCCATGCTTTCACCACAGAAATCACTCGAAGAGGTTTGCAAGTCAATCCTGGTGGAGGAAACCAATGCCAGTAAACAATTAAAGTCAGACTTGCCAGAAGGTATTCTCGAAGTACAGGATGATTTTCTTGGCGAAGAGGGCTATCTCATCAACACATTATGGCGTGGTGAATATGGTGGTTATGATGTTGAAATTTATGCTGGAAGCTTGTTTCAGGATGAACAAAAAGGGTTGGTGATCCTGAACATTCCGGCATTGAGTTTTTTCAAAGTCTTTTATGACCCCGAACCTGAAGGTAGTTTAAGGATCTCGCAGGCAGATGGATACCGTTTACATCTTTCTACAGCATCTGGAACTACCCGTTATTTTGATATTCCAGCGCAACAATTCACCAGCGAATTGGCAAAAAGTCTGTCGGTGGTCGATCTCCCACCAGCCCCCACACCAATCATGGATCCGTGCTCCTCATTCAGAACACCCTGAACGCGTTTATGGGTAATTATTGACTGGTGTTCACAGAGTAAATCTTCATTTCTGAAAAACTCACCGTCACCGGGTTATCACCGTCTGCCCGGGCATACACACCGATGGTGCCTTCATTAAAAAGTGGATCTGAGACGCTGAACACGAAGGCATTATTGGCAAAGAGACGGATTTCGTCGCCAACCGCGTAGACACCCAGGGTCACATCCTGCGGGGCTCCTGGCAGCAATCCGGAAGGTGTCCAGTCCTGCATTAATGTGGTCGCTCCATCCCGAATCCGTTCCGCACGGGCGTAACCCTGGCAATTGAATATAAAGCGGTAGTAGTTGTACTCGGACATGGAACGCACCAGCAAACCGTAGACATCATTTTCGCGGCAGAGATTGATATGAACCTTCGTCTCCAGGTTGAAATCCACGAAAATATTGTTGATTTCCAGACTCATCAGATTGGACCTGGGTTGTTGGATGGCCAGGGTCAATGTGTTGTTCACCTGGGTGATGTTTCCAGCCTCAAAATTACCTGTCCGCCAAACGGAACCGCTGGCAAACAGGTTCTCCACCAGCAGGCTGCCAATCCCGGGGCGCATTTCCGGGGTAGGTTCGATAACCTGTGTGGGTATCAAAGTGGGCGTGGCGGTTGCTGGAAACCAATCAATAGTAGCTGTTACAGTGGGGACCATGGTGGCCGTTTCTGTTGGTAGAATTGGCGTTGGCTCAGCTTTCGGTGTGACGCAAGCGGAAAGAAACCCCATCAATAACACAATGACTGTAACTAAATGCCAAAGTCTCACGCTGGAACTTCCACCACCTGTGAGCGTTCAGGGCCAACCGATGCCAGCATGACGCGCACACCACTGGTTTGCTCAACAAATCGGATGTAAGACCTGGCATTTTCAGGCAGATCATCCCAATTTCGTACACCGGTTAAATCTTCCTGCCAGCCAGGTAATGTCTCATAAACTGGTTTGTATTGATCCAGTTGTGTGATGCCCAGAGGGGGAACTGCAAATGTTTCTTCATGTATATCCTTATACACCGTGCAAACCTTTATCTCCGCTAAGCCACTGAGCACATCCATCTTGGTCAATACCAGATCTGTGAGTCCGTTAATACGTCGGGCGTACCGCAGGAGCACGCCATCCAGCCAGCCTACCCGGCGTGGCCGCCCGGTGGTGGTTCCAAACTCATCCCAGGGTTTAGCGCCGGTACCACGTAAACGTTCCGCCATTTCCCCGTCCAATTCTGTTGGGAATGGGCCGGCACCCACACGTGATTGGAAAGCTTTGGTCGCCCCAATGACATTTTCCACCGGGCAAATCCCAATCCCCAGTCCATTGAAGACACCGGTGGCGGTCACGTTTGAACTGGTTACAAATGGGTAGCTACCATGATCGATATCCAGCAGCATACCCTGCGCCCCTTCCGCCAGCACCAGCTTGCCTTCGTGCAATGCAATATCCAGCAATGCGCCGGTATCCACAATATATTCCTGTAATTGTCTTGCATATTCAATATATTCATCAACAATCGAATCTTCAGGTAAGGGTGCCATCTGGTAATAAAAAGAGAGATCGTAATTCACTTTTTGTAAATGCAAGTGCAATTTTTCTTCAAACAGGGGTAGATCTAGCATATCCAATAGTCGCAATCCCTTACGGCTGACCTTGTCAGTATACGCTGGACCAATTCCGCGGCCTGTGGTTCCAATCAGTCCTTTGCCGAGTGCAGCTTCCCGCGCACGGTCTAGGGTGATATGTCCGGGTGTGATCAAATGGGCAGCAAAACTGATTTTCAAGCGATCGGGAGATACTTCAATGCCAGACTCGCGCAGCATTGCCATTTCAGTAATTAAAGATTTGGGATTGATCACCAGTCCATTTCCCAGGATACCCAACGTATGCGGATGAATAATGCCTGAAGGAATTAAATGTAATTTAAAGGTGTGATCACCCACCGTTACTGTATGGCCTGCATTATCGCCACCATTGTAACGAGCAACTATGTCCGACTGAGCTGAAAGCAGATCGACGATGCGACCTTTGCCTTCATCCCCCCATTGTGTTCCAACTAGTATTTTGAGCGGCATGGTTGGCTCCTTAACTAAGTCCTGGATTTGTAAGTCAATTATACCGTAGTGGGGACATTGTTTTTTCTAAAAGGGTATTTTGTTGGTTGGTTTGCGAAACCAACCAACAAAATACCCTTGACATTAACGTAACGTCATAGTTTATACTATTGCCATGCTGACCATAAAACAAATTTCTCAACTGGCACACGTCACCCCGCGCACCTTGCGCTATTACGATCAGATAGGGTTGCTCCCTCCAGAGGATATCGGGGAGAATGGCTACCGCTATTACTCGGACGCATCCCTGTTGAAGCTGCAGCAAATATTGTTTTATCGTGAGTTAGATATGCCACTCGAGCAGATTAAAGAGATCATGGGTCGTGAAAATTTTGATCTTCAGGAAGCGCTGGAGGATCACAAGGATCAACTAAGAAAACGTATCGATCGTTTGCAGAAGTTGATTACAACCGTTGAGCAGACATTGAAATATATAAAAGGAGAAGAAGAGATGAATAAAAAAGTATTATTTGATGCCTTCAATGACGAAGAACAGGAGAAAATGGAAAAAGAAGCCTTGCAGATGTATGATCCTGAAACCGTGAAGGAATCCAACAGAAAATGGAAAAACTACACCACGGCAGAAAAACAAAAAATTGGCGAAGAAGGCAATGCCGTTTATCAGGGATTTGTGGACGCCATGAGTAAAGGACCAGACTCCCAGGAAGCACAGGCCTGTGTGCAGCGCTGGCGTGATCACATGAATTATTTCTGGACTCCCAATACGGATCAATTAATCGGATTGGCCGATCTTTACAATGACGACCCGCGTTTTAAAAAGAATTTTGATAAAGTTCACCCAGATCTGGCTCAGTTTGTGCGGGAAGCCGTAACCATTTATGTGAATAAGCTCGCTTAACATCTTTCCAATGGATAAAAGGACGAATCTCACAGGTATCGATTATGTTATAATCGCATTCAATGCACAAGCATTTATTAATCATCTTTTCGATTCTATGCACCATTATGGGAATCAGTGTCTTTTATGTAGCTGGTTCCGTTTCGGCGAACCCTGATTCTCAAGTTTATTATTTCACACCGACTGCACAACCGGATGGGCGCATTATTTATATTGTTAAAGAAAATGACACCTGCATCAGCATTTCATTGATTCATAATATCAGTGAAGATCAACTGCGATTATTAAATGATTTGGGAGGAGATGGGTGTCTATTTTTACGTGTTGGACGTGAATTGGTGTTGGGCACGGTTGAACCCGATACCGGTCCGCCACCGGAAATGACTGCCACCCCCATTTTTCCATCTCCAACCCCCTTCAACGGCACAGGAGATCTGTGTGTACTCTTATTTGAAGACATCAACGGCAACACTTTGATTGATGATGACACCATCGAGCTTCCGTTGGAAGGTGGTGCAGTTAGCATAAGTGACCGTTTAGGTAAAGTCTCCTTATCTGAAGAAACGAACAACCTGGAAGAGATTTGTTTTGTGGGTCTGGACGAAGGAGAATACACCGTCAGTGTGGCTGTACCCAGTGGTTACAACCCCACCATGCGCAATAGTGCCACCCTAAAATTGAGCGCTGGAGAAATTGTCCGTATTGATTTTGGTGCCCAACTCAGCAGTGCTGGAGAAGAGGAAATAGAAGAAAACCCGCAGACAAGTCGATCACCGTTTTTAGGTATCATGGGGGGATTGATCCTGGTGGTTGGATTGGGTTTTGGCCTTTACGCGATTAGAATTCAACGAAGATAGGAAGACTACCACTGGGTGCGTTGTTCTTTCCAGATATCCGCATCATTATGATATCCAGCCTGCTCCCAAAAGCCCTGGCGATCTTCAGATAAAAATTCCAGACCTCGAATCCATTTGGCTCCCTTCCATAAATAGGGAGTGTTCAGATCGTCACGTCCGGGAATTGCCCCCACCACCCCGCGCAGCGGATAACCATGCTCAGGCGTTAATGGGGAGCCATTGTAGTGCGTAGCCAGTAGAAAATTATCCTGCATCATGACAGACAAAGGCAGGTTGGTGGTGTATCCATATTCAGCATGTTGAACCACATATTTTGCTTCTGGTTTTAATTTTAATAAACCTTTTTCAATGATGCTTCTCACCAACACACCTTCCCACTCTGTATCAAACATACTCCAGCGGGTAACGCAGTGCAGATCCATCTGTATTTTGGTGCGTGGTAACTGGTTAAATTCCTCCCAGGTGAGCGTTAATGGTTCTTCCACCAGTCCCCAGAATTTAAATGTCCAGGTGGAAAGATCAATGTTGGGAATCGGACCATAATGCAAAACCGGAAAACGTTGGGTCAGAGATTGTCCAGGAGGAATGCGACCTAACTCTTTCATTTTTTGTTCATCTTCTTTACGTTTGAATGGATTAAACATACTGCCTCCTGATTGCAAATTATAATGAAAATCTTTCGTGACTGCCTGATATCAGGCAGGGAAAGATCATACATGACACGTTATCCGATTCGAAAAACGAACCTACGGATAATTCGAATCTGTCGGAACTGGTGTGGGCCACTCTGGATACCCAGTCTCGCCAACGGTTGGATACACAGGATAATTCTCCAGTGTTGCAGTGGGTTGGGGAGTACCCTGCACAGTTGTGGGAGTTGGGGTTTTCGTTGGTTCTGGCAGGAAGAAGGTTGGGGTGGTTGTTACCAGGGCTGCCAGGGCAGTTAATTGAGCTGAATCCGGTGTGGCAAACTGCACCCAGCTGGTGGGTGTTGGTTCCAGTCCGCTGGCGATGAACGTTATATCATCCACATACGCTATCGCACCAATGCAGGCAGGTTCCAACTTACTGGAAACATTCTCCCAGGTAAGGTATCCATTTTGCCGGTAAGCCAACTGCATGGCATTACTCAAGCAGCCCGAACCAGCATTGTAATTAACCAGGGTAAAACGCCACAAATCTTCATAACTACTGATATCACCCGGATCTTTGCTGGTTGTATTACGAATGATCTTACCTACCTGCTCACAATTGGCAATCAAACTTTCGGCAAAGATTCGTACCGAGAAATTTGCCTGTGATAGATCAATCCCTATCGGGCAGTCCGGGCAGGTTGAATTTACTTTCGTAACCAGTGCTCCCCGCAGCATTGCCTGTTCATCATTGGAAATATTACCAAAACCAAGATCGCAACGCTCCTGACTGAGAACCAATGGACAGAATTGATGAAAAAAACTGGGATTCCAGAGCAGTACCGTATCAGCGCCATTATCGGTCATCTGCCCCAGGCCGGCTTCCCGGTAATTACTGTAGATGCCAGGCCAAAACTGACTTTCCCGGCTGAATACATTTTTTAACAGTTGTGCTGGCACGCCTGATTCATTCGCTGCAGCTAAAATTTCGTCATTGAATATATTTTGCCATTCCACTACCTGAGTATAAGCTTCCTGTACACCACAAGCATTTGCAATCAGATCGCGGTTTAAACCATTATCCGGGCAAAAGCTGGCATCCACCTGACCGGATGAGATTAACATCCCGGCCAGATAATAGAAGGATACATTGGTATATAAAGCACCGGCATCATCAGGGGTTAACAACCAGGGTGGTGGTCCGCCAATTTCCGGGAAAGCCTGCCAGGTTTCAGAACAGCTAGCTGGGGTTGATCCACGCCATTGGCTTGAAATCACATCGACATACCATAAGTGTTGATCTGTTGTTTTACCTTCCGGGTTGGTAAAATCCCCCCAGGGTTGCACGCGCACCAATGCATTAAACACTTCACTTGAATCCCCAAAAGATGAATCCGCCCAGAATTCCACTTCAACACCATTTCTGCCGGTCGGCCAGAGCGGCAAATCGCACACATCTGCTGGACAGCTGAAAGGTTGTCCATCTATCGTGCCCTGAATGCGAATGATGGCTTCATTGGCCAGCAATTCTTCCCCAATAAATTGCAAATTGGGTAAACTGGTGCATGTTTTTTCCGGGGAACTTTGTTCACAATTGGATATTGCCAACCACACTTGCGGGAGAGGAAGCTCGACTTCGATGGGACGTTCACCCGGGTAGGATTGGAAATAACTCAGATATGCGCCTGAACATTGATTAACATCACCACCTTCTTCCACCTGGGTACATGGTTTCGCTTTTAACCACTCCTGTGCTTTGGTCTTACCACACCAGGTTTCAACTTCATCTGCGGTTGGCCAACCAGTATGTTCAATTAAGAACCGGCAGGTAATTTCATTTTCTTTCCAGCGCACCAACCACCATTCATGGGCAACATATTCAACCACAATATTTGTCATGCGTTGATATTCTTCATCCTCTTCCCCTGATTGATTTTCGGCATAGGCAACAGATGGCCAGAGCGAAAATCCGCCCAACACGCCAACCGACAGGAGTAGAATCAGCAATCCCAACAAAAAGCGGTTCACTTGATCAATAACCTTCCTTTAATAAGGAACCCTCATAAAAAATTAAATACAAAAAATACTCAGAAGAAAAACTTCTATGCAATAGTGTAGCATAAACCGTGCCGAATTAAAACAGTTTGTGCATAAATTAATGCAAAATGATTAGCCTATTTTAAGGATATCCGTTGGTTGGTTGCGGGGTGTTTTGCGCCGGGTAACCTTCCAGTGTGCTGCTCGGTGTTAACGTTGGTCCCCCAGGTGTGATGGTAGCAGTATAAATAGTCGAGGTGGCAGTCGGCGTGATGGTACGGGTGGGCGTTAGGGAAGGCGTATATGTACTGGTTGGCGTGGGTGAAATGGTCATCTGATATTCAAGGGTCATGATCAAATCAGAGGATTGCACTGCAATGGTAGTGAATTCAAGCGCCTCCTGAACCAGCTTAATTATTCTTTCTGAGCGCGGCAGCAATACAGTTGGCGTAACATCGCCTGGGAGCTGCCAGGGAATAAAATCTCCAATATTGAACTGAAAGAAGCCGAAACGATCTGGTTGACCCAGGCGAATACCCAGCGGAACATATTCCAGCAATAAGGGCAGGGTAAGATTGGTCTGGACCGTATTACGATAGGTGTAATACAACTCCGATAACTCAATCAACTTACCTCCTCTTGCCATGTTTTGAAAAAGCTGGAAAACGACCTGCTGTTGGCGAACCGCCTGGTCACGAATATCTGAACCTTCCCGAAAACTGATGTAACAGAAAACATCGTCTCCACTCAAATGTACACTGCCTGCCGGTATACCTCCACAATTGTCATAATAGTTGCGAAAAACATCCACATCCAGTCCTTTGAGCTCATCCACAAACCAGGAGAAGTCATCCTGGTGTACCAGTACATACTCATCCGGTCGCATACCGATATTGTATTCAATCGTATCCGCCAGCATCTCAAAACCACCCACCGCAAAGGCTACCCCAATGCGTTGCATGGTGTAGCCCGGGATGTATACAAACATTTCCGGTGGCAGAGAGAGCAAGGCTACTTTTGCCAGACGGGGATGATAAAAAGCCAGCATAACTGCGTTTGTGCGGCTGACAAATGGTGCATCATTATCGGATCCCAGCAAAACGATCAGGCGCACTTCATCCGGAATGGTCAATCCAGTAACCGGAGCCGGGATGGCAGTGGCTGGTGCAATCTTTGGTGTAGGATAATCAACCCTGGGCTGTCTGCCCACCTCGATCTCGCGCGTATTTTCCAGGGTGGGCATCAGGATTGGGCTGGGCGTCGCACTGGCCGTCACCTGGGGATTTATCGGCATATTCTGAGTTTGTTGCACACAACTACCGAGAATCAGCGCCCACACGATCAATATTGGAATTAGCCATCGCCAGGTGAAATGGGTAAGTATCTCTTCCGGTTTTTTTTCCCGCCTAACCAGGTTTTTCATTATGAATCCCCTATTTCTTTTCCAGCGCGTTGCAATGCCTGTTGATAGAGCATCATCAAATTTCCAACAGGCTGCTGATCCATCCAGGATTTGATAGCTGTTGCCAGTGTATCAGCACTATTTGGATTCCACTCCAGAAAATCCAAAATAATCACAGCTAATATAAACGCTCCTTGTTGATGGGACTGCAAATAACTATATGGGTTTGGCATGAGCCCATGTTTATAAAGTAGATATACTTTGCAGGCTTCAACCATATTTTCATGAATATAGGTGTCAATGTTTTCGAAAGCAACGACAGATTTACTTTTTTCAAAAGCGAGCTGAATGAACGCATCTTCCACCAGCGGTTGCAGGAGATCTGGGATCCCCAGGTTCATCACAGCCGATTGCGTAACTTCATGCAGTGAAAAATCCAATATTTTTTGATCGCTGAAGGAAATATCCAGCATTGAATTATGCCTGGTCAAACGCACTCCATGATGGGCATTAAGTGCCTCCATAAAAACATGTATTTCCTCGGGAAGATTTTCCTGCTTAAAAAAGCGATTGACTCCCTCCATAAAATTCAAACGAAACAGAGCGTCATCCATCTGATCCACCCGTTCTTCAACCATGGGTAAATACTCAGATAACCAATATTCGCGGAACCCTAATAATTCTAATTCCTGAATGACGGGTGACAACACCTGAAACAGCAGGAACAATTGATCTTTTTGGGGCAATAATCGTGGTTCATTTTGTTCGAGAGCCGCCAGGAAACCTTCCTGATCCAACATTAAATCTAACAATGAATCCTTATCAAATTGGGGAATGATGGAAAGCGCGAACGCAATCGCAGGGCTGATCAACGTACTTCCCAGGGCTGCTGAAACCTGTTGCAATAACTCCCGGGAGTCAAGACTCAACGGTTGGCCAAATTCAGAATAGACCTGTGGATAAAGAGTCTTATATGGCGAATCAACACCTACAATATTCAGCAAGTTGAGTAAATCCAGGTTGTAAGAATGGTGGAAAAAAATATCCATCGGGTTCCCAAAGAAGTTGAATAAATGATTGTACTGATTATGCCATTTTTGGATGAAATTGCCAAATGATAATTAACAAACACTGGTGCGCCTTTTTAAGCGCACCAGTTGGTCTTCATCGGTGGAGATGAGGGAGGCACCACCGAAAACTGCATCATCTTACAATGCCTATTCTACTAACAATATGTGGTGATTACCTCATACAAAAGTTGCAATTCAGTTGGCACTTTGTCCAGCTTTTATTCTGGTCATTTGGCCAGGTAATGATCTCATTCAGTCTGCTGGCACTGCAATTGCGGTGGGATTCTCCTTTTGAATATAGAGTTTTTAAAAATCTGAAATATAAAATGATATAATTAATAAAAAATATTTTCTAAAATAATTTCATTATGAGAATATATTTTTTACGAAAAAATAGGTGTCTGTATTGGTTAATACTAAGAAGAAAATCTCAGAGGTTGTAAATTCATATCTAAATTACAAACAGGATTATCTATTAAGTGATTTGGATTCTTTCGTAGAATTGCCAAAGAAATACCCAAAATCGCCTTTAAGGTATCCCGGAGGAAAGAATCGCGCCATTAAGTCAATCTTGTCGTTGATTCCTGAAGATGAAACTACCTTATGTTCTCCATTTTTAGGAGGAGCGTCAATAGAATTAGCATGCACAACTAGAATGACGGTTTATGGTTCGGATATATTTGAACCACTGACTGATTTTTGGAAATCATTAATCACACATAAAGAAGAATTAATAAACATTGTAAAGTCATACTTTCCTTTAGAAAAAAAAGAGTTCTATAAATTACAAAAAAAACTTCTTCACATAAAAGATCCAATCGAAAGAGGGGCTGTGTTTTTTGTTTTAAATAGATCTTCGTTTTCAGGGACAACAATGTCAGGTGGTATGTCGCCAGGACATCCAAGATTTACTATTTCATCAATCGATAGACTAAAACACTTTAATGTAAAGAATTTTTATGTTGAAAACTTAGATTATAAAGAAACAATTAATAAACATAAGGATGCTTTTTGTTATTTGGATCCACCTTATTTGAACGGTCAGGCTCTTTATGGGGTTAAAGGAGATACACACAAGGATTTTGATCATGAAGAGTTAGCAAAAATTTTACAAGATAAAGAAAGATGGATAATGTCTTATAACGATTGCCAGGAAATTAGAGACCTGTACAGTAGTTTTACAATAATTTCTATTGAATGGGTCTATGGGATGTCAAAAAATAAAAGCTCAAATGAAATATTGATTTTAAGTAAGGATTTATTATCATGACAAGAATGAATCAATATGACATGGGACGTGCATTTGAATATGGCATTGCTTCGCAAATAATGAATTCAATCCCAATAAGAATCTTCGAAAATTCATCCTTACAAGTTGCCAAAGAATGTTTCAATAAAATGTCTGATGATGAAAAACGAAAGATTTATCGAGCATCAAAAGCTTCCATTGATTTTTTGATCTCAAAAGATAAATTTTTTAATAACGATTATTTAGAAATTCAAATTCAATCTGATCAGACTGGTAAATCGGGTGATGTAAGAGACATTTTGATTAAAAACATTTCATCTCAAACTGAGATAGGAATCTCAGCCAAAAATAGACATTATGCCGTAAAACATTCCAGATTGTCAGAATCAATAAATTTTGGTCGAGATTGGTTCGAAATGGATTGCTCGAAAGAATATTTTAAAAACATAACTCCAATATTTACAGAATTACGCGAATTAAAAACAAAAGGCATTAAATGGAGAGATATTCCAAACAAAAAATCAAAGTATTACAAGCCCATCCTTGGTGCTTTTTCAATAGAGATGACCAATCTCTACCAACGGGATCCATTACAACTAGCCAATGGAATCCTTAAGTATTTATTAGGGGCATATGACTTTTATAAAATTATTAAAGAAAATGGTTCAGTCACAATTATTTCATTTAATCTATATGGAAATTTAAATTGGGGACCAAAACTTCCAATACCTCATAGATTAATAGATATATCGATGAAGGAGAATTCTGATACAACATTATTAATGACATTCGACAAAGGATGGCAAATTTCATTCAGAATTCACAACGCCAGTACTATTGTTGAGCCTTCTTTAAAGTTTGATATAGAACCCATTGGCTTTCCAAGTAATTTATCTAGACATATAATTGAATACACTTAATAATTTAGATAACAGAAAATTTAATTTTGGTATTTAAAGGGAATCTTCATTTACCTTTTTAATCCACCTATTTATCTTATCGTTCCTTAAATTTTTTAAAAGAAAAATTATTATCACTTAACGTAAAATTAAGACTTGCTTAACAATGTTCATTTGTGGTATAAATTAAGTGTGAATAACGATAAGTTTTTCATATGCAAGACAGTCCCCCTTAAAGTAATTTCAACCAAATTCTATTTATTTAACGAAGGAGAATAAGAATGAAGAAACACCTGTTTGTAATTTCTGCTTTGATCATCGTACTGTCATTGGTAACTGCCTGTGCTGGTCAACCAGTTGCTGAGGAACCCACCGAGCAACCCGCCGCTGCTTTCAAAGCAGGTTTACTGGCTCCTGGTCCGGTTAATGATGGTGGTTGGAACCAGACTGCTTACGAAGCCCTCAAACGCATGGAAACCGACCTGGGTGCCGAAATTGGTTATGTAGAAGTTGAAATGTCACCCGCCGCTTTCGAGAAAGCTTTCCGTGATTTTGCCGATCAGGGTTATCAGTTCATCCTCGGACATGGAAATGAATTCACCGATGCTGCCGTCGCCGTTGCACCGGATTACCCGAATACCTTCTTCTTCCTGTCCAGCAGCCGTTTCTATGACCCTAACGTACCCAATGTGATTGGTCTGAACTCTGACTCCAGCCAGCCCTGTTACGCTTTTGGTTATATTGCTGCCAAGATGGGTACCGGCGCAGGTTTGATCGGTGGTATGGAAATTCCGCCCATCTCCGAATCCTTCACCGGTTTCATTAATGGCGCGCATGCAGTCAACCCTGATTTCCCCGTACAGGTAACCTATCTGGGAAACTGGACTGATACAGCCGCTGCTAAAGAAGCATCCATCAGCTACATTGACGGTGGCGCTAACTTCCTCCTCGGAAATGCTGACTTCGCTGGAAATGGTGTTTATCAGGCAATGTTAGAAAAGAATGTTTATGGCTTTGGCATGTTTGGTGACAACACTGAAAAAGCCCCGGATCAAATTCTTGCAAACTACATCCTCGATTATGGCGCTGGATTGGTTGGATTAGCCGCTGAGGTAAAAGCTGGTACTTTCAAAGCCACCAGCAATATCGAATTCGGTCTGGCCGACGAAGACGTGATTTACATCGTCTACAATGAAAATGCTGCTACCCCAGTTCCACAAGAACTGCGCGATGAAGTAGCTGCCCTTTATTCAAAAATCAGCTCAGGCGAAATTGACACTTTAGCTCCAGTAGAATAATGTTTTTACCCGAAAAATTGGCATACCTATAACAAATAGTGTTGTTGGCAATCATGCCAACAACACTATTTTAAAATTGCCAGATGACTGACAAATCGATACAATAGATACGATAACAATACTTGATAATGATTACTACTTGAGGTAGATAATTATGGATTTTGGTTCCATCAAGAAACGCTTATTAAAATTTTCTCGCAGTGCCTGGACGCCTTTTGCCGCCATTCCGATTGCGTTAGGAATTGGCGCTATTGTGCTCCTGATTGCGGGATATAACCCCCTTCAAGCCTACGCAGCTATGTGGCAGGGCGCTTTCAAGGATCGCACCGCCATCACCGAGGTGTTAATCAAAGCCACACCTCTGATTTTTATTGGTGCCGGTCTGGCAGTCGCGTTTCGCTGCAGCATCTGGAATATTGGCGCTGAAGGTCAATTTTATGCCGGCGCTGTTGCAGCGACTGCGGTCGGCATCTACCTGGGTGATTTGCCCAGATTCTTGTTAGTGCCCCTGGTATTGATCGCCGGTGCATCCAGTGGAGCACTGTGGGGCATGCTGGCCGCATTTTTGAAAAACAGGTTTGGCGCGAATGAAGTTGTCACCACCATCATGTTGAATTACATCGCCATTTTTATCACCGGTTGGCTGGTGACCGGCCCCATGATTGAGACGGAAGGATTGTTCGCGCAAACAGCCAAAATCAGCCAGAATGCCTGGCTCTGGCGTTTCTTACCCCCCACCCGTTTACACACAGGTTTTATTCTCGCCCTGGTTCTGGCAGTTGTGTTATATATCATTATTTTCAAAACCAGTCTGGGTTACACCATCCGGGCGGTGGGCATCAACCCCGATGCAGCCCGGTATGCCGGCATCAATGTAAAAAGGAAAGTATTACTCGCCATGGCAATCAGTGGTGGTGCTGCCGGACTGGGAGGGGCTGTAGAAGTATCCGCCATCTCATATCGCTTATACCAGTTGATTTCACCCGGGTATGGATTCGATGGAATTGCTGTTTCATTATTGGTAAACAATAATCCATTGGGTGTCATTTTCTCGGGTATCCTGTTTGGCGCTTTACGATCTGGCGCTGAAGTGATGCAGATGAATGCAAAAGTACCCTCTGTTCTGGTGTTTCTCATTCAGGGTCTGGTCGTTCTCTCTGTGGTTGCTTTTGGTGTTTACAGTTATGTTTCTAAAGAAAAAGAGGAGTGAGATCAATTATGGAGCTCATACCTTCCATTTTATTTTTACAAAGTATTCTGGCTGCCACCTGGCGCATGGCCACCCCGATTTTATATGCAGCTGTTGGTGAAGTGTTCTCGGAAAAAGCAGGTGTTATCAATATTGGGTTGGAAGGGGTGATGTTAATCGGCGCATTCAGTGCTTATTCCGTTGCCTTTGAGTCCGGTTCGTTGTGGTTAGGTTTGCTGGCAGCAATATTGGCTGGTATTCTCAGCGGTTTGATTTTTGCCTTTTTTACCATCACCATCAAAGCCAATCAAATTGTGGTTGGTGCAGCTTTTAATATGATTGGCATGGGAATTACCGGCTTTCTTTATCGCTCCATGTACGCTGTAAGCGCTGTTCCACTCGGACTAAAAACATTCCAATCCGTTGAAATTCCATTTCTTTCTTCGATTCCATTTTTTGGAGAGGTCTTATTCAAACACAATATCATGGTGTATGGAACCCTGTTGGTGGTGCCATTAGCCACTTTTGTGTTGTATAAAACAGCGTTTGGTCTGTCGATTCGAGCTGTTGGAGAACACCCCAAAGCAGCTGATACGGTGGGGGTTAATGTCTTCCGTATGCGCTACCTGAGCGTAATGATCGGCACAGCATTGGCAGCAGTAGGTGGTGCTTTTCTGGTTCTGGCATATGCAGATCAGTTTGTGGAAGGTGTCGTTTCCGGTCGTGGTTTCATCGCATTGGCTGTGGTTGTGTTTGGCAGATGGAAACCCTGGGGAGCGTTCTGGTCATCTTTATTGTTCGGTATTTTCTACGCCCTGCAATTACGCATCCAGACCATGCCAGATGTCAACATCCCCTACCAGTTCTTGCAAGCATTACCCTATCTGGCAACTTTGCTGGTTTTGGTTGGGTTTAATAAAAGACGCGTGCAAGCACCCAAGACTCTTGGCGTACCTTACAAATAGGAGATTATATGCCAAAAAATAATGATCCACAAACGATACTCCGGATGGAGGAAATTCATAAGAGCTTTCCCGGTGGCGTGTTTGCTAATCGGGGTGTAAATTTAGAAGTTCGCCAGGGAGAAATCCATTGTCTCCTGGGTGAAAATGGGGCTGGAAAAACCGTTTTGATGAGTGTCCTGTATGGACTTTACAAACCAGATGCAGGTTGTATTTATTATAAAAATGAAAAATTTGATGTTCACAACCCCAAAGATGCCATCCAAAATCGGATAGGCATGGTGCACCAGCACTTTATGCTGGTTGAAACATTAAGCGTGGCTGAGAACATCATTCTGGGTCAATATAAACCCTGGAAAGTGCTGAACAACCTCGATCCGGTGATCAAAAAGATTCAGCAGATGAGCAAAGATTACAGCTTGAATGTCGACCCCACCTCATTGGTCAAGGATCTGTCTGTGGGTGAGCAACAACGTGTCGAGATCTTGAAAGCACTCTATCATGGCGCGGATTTATTGATTCTGGATGAGCCAACCGCCGTGTTAACCCCGCAGGAATCCGAAAATTTGCTCGATTTTCTACGCCAGTTGGCTGATAAAGGTCTCACCATTGTGTTCATCACCCACAAGCTGGAGGAAGTCATGCAGATCAGTGATCGGGTGACAATTCTGCGCGATGGGAAGACAATCGCCACCGTTAACACGAAAGAGACCAATCCTCGTGAATTGGCAAAAATGATGGTGGGGCGTGATGTGTTGATGAACCTGACCAAAAAAGAAAAACAACCCGGCAGAATCATATTCTCGGTTAAAAATCTGAATGTGAATGATGAACGTGGCTTGCCAGCCGTGAGGAATTTTTCCTTTGACGTTCACGAGCGCGAAATTGTCGGCATCGCTGGCGTGTCTGGCAATGGTCAAAGTGAGCTGGCGTTGGCTTTAGCTGGTTTAATGGAAAGCGAATTTGACTCCATCGTTCTGAACGATATATCGATTACCAAACGTGATCTCACCCGTTTAAATCAATTGGGGATGGCGCACATTCCGGAAGATCGTCAAAAAATGGGGCTGATTCTACCCTTTTCGGTCAGTGAGAATTTCATTGCTGAAACATTCAATGATCGTCCTTTTTCAAAATATGGATTTCTGCAATTCAAGACCATCAAAAATTATTCCCAATCACTGGTGAAGAAATTCAGTATTCGCGTTGGCGATATAGATGAAGAAATCGCCCATCTTTCCGGCGGAAATCAACAAAAAGTGGTCGTTGCACGCGAATTAGACCGGCGTCCAAAGTTTTTACTCGTCAATCAACCCACCCGCGGTATTGATATTGGCGCAACCGAATTTGTGCGTCAACAAATTATTGCAGAACGTGATGGGGGCGCAGCTATTTTACTCATCTCAACCGACCTGGAAGAGATCTTTGCCCTCAGTGATCGTATTCTGGTGATGTTCGAAGGCCGGATCATGGGGGAAGTTTCTCCAAATCCAGACATGATCGAACAGGTTGGATTATTAATGGCAGGAAAAACAATCGAATCTGCTCTTTAAAATCTATTGCTCAGGAGTATAAAATGACATATCAAGTTCTATTCGTTACCCATCGCGGTGAACGACATCAACAATCAGCGCTGGACGGCGCTCCAAAGGATTTTGAAATCACGATGCTTCGAGATCCCAACAAGGCTGATATAATCAAACATCTATCGGGGAAACAATTCCTCATTACAGAACGTAGCGATGTTATTGATGCTGAGATCATTGCAGCCGGAAAGGATCTACAATTAATCCAGAGATTGGGCTCTCAAATCTACGATATCGACCTTGCTGCTGCCCAAAAAAATGGGGTAAAAGTTTGTTATATGCCCATTGAAATGACCGTTATGGTGGCTGAGCACATGTTGACACAAATGCTGACGCTGGCAAAACGTTTCAGAGAGGCAATGCATGTGATTACCCTGGATAAAGAATGGGGATTACCTCCCAGAAAAAGTGATGAAGATACCTTTGCAATTAACTTTACCGGCCGCAAATTAATTGGGACACTTTATCGAAAAACCGTAGGTATCATCGGGTTTGGCGAAATCGGTATCGAGCTGGCACGCCGTTTGAAAGGCTTTGAGTGCGAAGTGCTGTATCATAAACGCTCTCGATTATCCGAGCACGCTGAAAAGGACCTCCATATTCAGTATGCCAGTCAGGAAAATTTATTGGCACACAGCGATTTCGTCGCCATGCTTTTGCCATTTATGCCAGAAACGGCTGCCATGGTTAATCAGGCTTTTATTCAAAAGATGAAACCCGGCGCATTCCTGGTAAGTTGTGGCGCCAGTGGATTATATAATGAAGAAGATGTCGCTAACGCATTGCGTTCGGGTTATCTGGGAGGTGTAGCAACTGACACGTTTGATTGGGAGCCCATCAATATGGATAGCCCTTTACTGCCGCTGGCACGTGATCCGGAAGCCAACATAGTTCTCACACCTCATACTGCTTCTGGCAGTATTGACCCCAATGCTTTACCAGATCGCAGCGGAGATTATGTAAATCTGGTAAGCTATATTCATCAACAACCGTTAATTTATCAGGTCGTCTGATTTATTCATTTGTAGAATAGCCAGAAAGGAGATCTATGTCAAAAACCAAAGAATTCCATCGACCAGATAACTGGTCAAAAGCTCATCAGTTATTGAAACGCTCTGATATCCATACAGTCCCTCTCACCGTCGGACCAAGACCTACTGCTCTCACCAACCTGAGCGCAAATGCCTTTGTTGACCTTGAGAAGCTGCATCTCAACTACATCCAATTGGAAGAGGATGGCATTGTGCATATCGGCGCCATGACAACTCTGCAGGATATTTATCAATCAGAATTGATCAAGTCCCAGGCGGGTGGTGTGTTAAACGAAGCTGCTTATTATTCCGCCACCCTGGGTTTACGCAACCTGGCAAGTCTTGCCGGCACGATCACTGATCCGGAAAACCCACCGGATGTTCCCCTGGTTTTGATGGCATTGGACACAATTGTAACGGTTCAAAAAGATGAAAACCAGACCCGCCAGGTAGCATTGCATGAGTGGATGAGGGATTGCACAAAAGTCCTTCTACCCGGTGAGGCAATTCTGGAAGTCAGCTTCCTGGCTCAACCAATGGCAAGCGGTGCACTGGTTCGTGTCAATCGCACCCCACGTGATAAAGCAATTGTAGCAGCCGCAGCCATTTTACAACTCACCAATGGAGTTTGCTCCAAAGCAGGCGTAAGCCTGGCAGGTTCCAATCCAGTACCCGTACGATTACAGGAAGTTGAGACGCTGTTAACTGGAAAATTATTAACGACCGAGTTATTCGTGCAGGCTGGATCCATCGCAGAGAAACAAGCTCAGCCGATGGGTGATTACCTGGGAAGTGTTACTTATCGTACAGCCATGGCTTCCGTTTTGATTCAACGCGCCTTACAACAAGCCTTCAAGGCTCAAAAATAGAGGAGGGAACAGATGAACATTCATTTAAAACTTAATGGTAAAGACACTGATCTGGTCGTGATCCAGGATGAAAGCCTGTTAACCGCCTTGCGTAGAGCTGGTATCTGGAGTGTAAAACATGGTTGTGAAACCGGCGAATGTGGTGCCTGTTCCGTTCTGATGGATGGAAAATTAGTCCCTACCTGCGTCATGCTGGCTCCGCAAGCGGATGGGCATGAAATTGAGACTGTGGAAGGCATGAGCGAAGTCAATACCATTCATCCCATCCAGAAAGCCTTCACCGAGATGGGTGCTGTGCAGTGTGGCTATTGTACACCTGCCATGGTGCTGGCCACAAAAGCATTGATCAATAAAGAAAAATATCCCACGCTGGAAGACGCACGCGATGCCCTCAGCTCCACCATTTGCCGTTGTACCGGTTATGTCAAACCCGTCGAAGCCATTATGAGAGCCGCTGCTATGATGCGTGGTGAAGAAGTCCCCCCGATTGATGGCGGCGGTATTCCCATGGAGATTGCCTTTGGTTTATCCGGTGAATCTGATTTAGGGCGTAACCTCCCGGATTTCCTGAAAGGTGGTTCTGATTCCGAAGTAAAAACCAAAAAAGATGTCAAAATTGCACCCTGGGTAACCCCCGATTCCCAAACCGATGTGGTTGGTCGCCCGGAAATTAAGGTAGATGCGGTTAAACTGGCAAAAGGTAAACCTGCCTTTACCGATGATATCAATTTACCAGGCATGTTGTACGCAGAAATGCTCACCAGCCCACATGCCCATGCGCGCATCCGCAATATCGATACCTCCAAAGCTAAAGCATTACAGGGTGTACATGCGGTGCTGACCTACAAAGACATTCCCCGTGTCATTTATGCCTCCGGTGGACAATCCTGGCCGAATCCAAAACCCTGGGATCAGGTTTCTCTGGATAACAAGGTGCGTCATGTCGGTGACAGAGTAGCCGTAGTGGCGGCTGAAACACCTGAGATTGCCCGTGAAGCCATCAAATTGATTGATGTCGATTACGAAGTATTACCATTTGTGCTGGATCCACGCGATGCTGGCAAACCCGGTGCACCGGTCATTCACGATGAGCCGGATGCTGTGGGTATTCCGGATGCCAGTCGCAATCTGGTTAATGTGGTTGATGCTGCCTGGGGTGATGTGGACAAAGTATTTGCCGAATGCGACCGTGTTTTTGAAAATACGTATTACACCCCCAAACAGCAACAGGCTCATATCGAGCCCCACATCACCATCACCTATTGGGATGAGGATGAACGCCTGGTGGTGCGCACATCCACCCAGGTACCTTTCCATGCCCGTCGAATGCTGGCTCCCCTGATCGGATTACCCGTCAAACGCATCCGTGTGATTAAACCGCGCATCGGTGGTGGCTTTGGTGGCAAGCAAGAAATGCTGATTGAAGATCTGGCTGCTCATCTGACCCTGGCTACCAATCGCCCGGTGCGTCTGGAGTACTCCCGTGAACAGGAATTTACCAGTTCTCGTTCGCGCCATCCGATGTATGTGACCTTCAAGGTAGGTGTCATGAATGACGGCACCATCCGCGCCCTGGATATGAAAGTTGTTTCCGACACAGGTGCTTATGGATCCCACTCCTTGACTGTAGCCAGTGTTTCTGGATTGAGGGGCTTGTCAACCTATAAAGCCGATGCACTGCGCTTCCACGCTGATATTTACTACACCAACAAAACCCCGGCCGGTGCCTTTCGCGGATATGGTGCGCCACAGGGTATGTTTGCCCTGGAAGTGATCATTGATGAAATTGCCCATTCGTTGGGCTTCGACCCGTTAGAGTTCCGCCGTCGCAACGCTGTCAATGTCGGGGATCATATCCCGATCTCGACTGCATTGGGAGAAGGTGGCACCATCGAACAATACGTGTTGAGCTGCGGCTTACAGGAATGCTTCGATGAGGCTGCCAAATCCATTCAATGGGACCGACGTAACGATCCCAGGTGGCGGGTGGATCCCGAAAGACCGCATATCCGCCGCGGCCTGGGTGTGGCAACCTGTATGCATGGTACCGCCATCCCCGGCCTGGATATGGGTGGTGCATCCATCAAAATGAACGATGATGGCAGTTTCAACGTGCAGGTGGGAGCTACCGATCTGGGCACCGGTTCCGATACCGTTATCGCCCAGATCGTCGCTGAGACGCTGGGTTGCCGCCTGGAGGATATTATCATCTACTCCTCCGATACTGACATGACCCCCTTCGATGTGGGTGCTTACGCTTCCAGCACGACCTTTATCTCCGGTGGTTCCGCCAAAAAAGCAGCGGAAATTGTCCGTAAACAAATCATCGACCGAGCTGCCAAAATGCTCGAAACCACCACAGAGGGCATGTACCTGCGCAATCGCCAGGCATATGCGGCCGATGGACGTTCTGTTTCCCTGGAAGCCGTGGCTTTGAATAGCCTTCACACCGTCGACCAACAACAGATCATGGGTACAGCCTCCTTCATGTCCAACTATGCCCCACCACCCTTTGGTGCACAATTTGTGGAAGTGGAAGTGGACACTCAAACCGGTGTGGTACGCGTGCCACGCATGGTCATGGCAGTCGACTGTGGCACCGCCATCAATCCTGTTACCACCTCCGGGCAGATCGAGGGAGGTCAACTCCAGGCATTGGGCATGGCTATCTCTGAAGGAATGGAGTATGACACAGAAGGCAATGTATTGCAAAAACGCTTCGGTGATTATCGCATCTATGAAGCCGATGAAGCGCCGGAAATCACCGCCATTCTGGTGCCCACCTATGAACCCAGCGGACCATATGGCGCTAAAGCAGTGGCTGAAATCCCCATGGATGGGGTCGGACCAGCCGTCTCGAACGCCATTTTCGATGCCATTGGCGTTCGCCTGCGCGAATTACCGGTGCTACCAGAAAAAGTCTGGAAAGGCATTCAGGAGAAATAATGAATCATAGTCAATCACAAAATCTGGCACCGCAGGCTGATCAATACCGCTGGTACCCGTAAAGTTTCCTCTCGCCGCTCGAGCGCAATGAACCGGCTCTCACTTTTGCCCTGGAGCGGGTGGATGCCCTGGTCAAGCGACGGTTAGAACAAACCCGGTTGTTGCGTGTTGTCCGCCTGGCTGATTTCGTAACCATGGTCGGTTAATAAGTGTCGTCCCTGGGCGGCCTGAACCGCGAGCTGGTCACAGCGCTCATTCTCGGGGTGTCCGGCGTGACCGCGCACCCAGACCAATTCCACATCGTGCTCATCCAGCAATGTCACCAGCTCTTTCCACAAATCCGGGTTGAGCAGTTTGCCCTTGCCGGATTTTTTCCAGTTTTTCGCCCGCCAGATATCGACCCAACCCAGATTAATCGCATTGGAGAGGTATTTCGAATCCGTGTAAAGCCGCACACGTGAACCGGGAGGGATGGCTTTAAGCCCCGTGATGGCTGCCAGCAACTCCATGCGGTTGTTCGTGGTCAGGCGATATCCCTGTGAAAGCTCCCGGCGCTTGCCCTCCTGCACGATGATGACGCCATATCCACCCGGCCCGGGATTGCCGGTGCAGGCACCATCGGTGTAGATCTCTATGAGAGTTAAGCTGGGATTGGGCATAGGTGATTCCTGTTCTTAGTGACTGCTTAATTGTACAACAAGGTTTCTAACTATGTAGAATTTGCCTTCGGCTTCAGGTGCATCGCACTTTTGGTTTTTGGGTTGAAGGAAATCTGGTTCCATTCGAAAGGTTTATGACGAATCCTGAGTGCAACGCACCTTAAATTCATTCAACTATAGAACTATGATTTGAGTGATTTTATGACAGTAGAACCCAAACCTGTTCAAACAGGTTGAGGATGGATACCCTATGAAAAAAATCATAGTCTATCATAGTCATCCCCCGTAATCGGATCAGACATCTTTTGAACTATGATTTTTTTGATTTCATGATGCACTATGATAACAACTTTCAGAAAACCATCACAATTGGAAAAGTCCTAACGCAAATGGCAATTCGGTTTCTACTTCATCCAAGCTGTATTGTTCATAGGGCAATGTCTGAACTGGTGACTGGAGATCCCGAGCCTGGATATTCATTGGTTTCAAGAAGAAAAACGTCACCAATTTGATGAATCCATTCATTTACTCTAATTGATAATTTTACGTAGACCATTCTTCTAAATACGATAAGGTTCTTATTCGTGATTCGGTTTTTACTCGTGAATATCATGCCCTTTGGGTATTCGTTTTCTATTCGTTGACGGCAATCCTTTCATTTTCCTCCCAAACTTTAACAATAGATTCACTCAATTCATTGTAAAATTAACTGAACTGGCGTACCGCTTAGTTTTTTTGTTTTTAAATCTCGAGGAGTTCACATGCAATTATTGAAGGATATGATCATTCAAAAAGGGGCAAATCTGGGGGGTGGTATATTAAAGGTGGATGGATTCATCAACCACCAGGTCGATCCAATCCTGATGGATGCCTGCGGGCAGGAACTGGCCAACCGTTTCTCGACTGTGGGTGCCACCAAGGTGCTCACCGCCGAGATTTCCGGGATTGCTCCCGCTGTCATGGCTGCCAAATATCTGGGTATCCCGGTGGTGTATGCCCGCAAGTCCAAACCCGTCACTATGCCGGATACGGTCTACCTGACCACTGCGCCCTCGCATACCAAAGGCCGTCTGGTGGAGTTGATCGTCTCCCCCGAATACATCGCCCGTGGGGAAAAGGTCCTGATCATCGACGACTTCCTGGCTTCCGGTAATACCATTCAGGGGCTGGTACGCTTGACCCTGGCTGCGGGTGCCAAACTGGTCGGTATCGGTGCCCTGGTGGAGAAGATTTTCGAAGGCGGGCGCCAGAAACTCTCTGCCCTGAATATTCCCATTGAGTCACTGGTGATTATTTCAAGCATGGACGACGGCAAGATCGAATTTTTGGATTAATCCATGAGCGACACGATCGTTGTCCTCGATTTTGGCTCACAATACAGCCAGCTGATTACCCGGCGTGTGCGCGAGGTGCAGGTTTATGCCGAGATGTTCCCCTGGGATGCGCCTGAGCAACAGGTCATGGCCTTACAACCCAGGGGTTTTATCCTCTCCGGTGGACCTAACTCCGCCTACGAACCTGGTGCGCCTTATGTGCCAGAATATGTGCTTGCATCCGGTTTGCCCATACTGGGTATTTGCTACGGGATGCAGGCCATCACAGTGGCGTTGGGTGGCAAGGTGTCGCCTGCCCATGAACGCGAATATGGCACCGCTGAGATCACAGTGCTGGCATCCAATCCCTTGATGGAAGCTGGTACTTACCCGGTCTGGATGTCACACGGCGATCGCCTGGAGTCCCTCCCGCCAGGCTTTGCCAGGCTGGCCAACAGCAGTAACAGCCCGTTCGCCGCCATGGGGGATCTGCAACGTCATTACTACGGCGTGCAATTCCACCCGGAAGTGCGCCATACCCCCATCGGGGTCGAGATGATCCGGCGCTTTGCCGTCGAAATCTGTGGTGCAGCCCCCACCTGGACAGCCGATTCCATCATCGAGCAGAGCGTTGCCCGTATCCGCGCCCAGGTGGGATCAGAACGCGTACTGGTCGGCGTCAGCGGTGGCGTCGATTCAAGCGTGGCGGCTGCGCTGGTGCATCACGCCATCGGGGAGCAACTGGTAGCTGTGTTTGTCGATCATGGCTTGCTACGCCAGGACGAGCGCCAGCAGGTGGAGATTGCATTCAAAGCCAATCTGGGCGTCGAGATGCACACCGTGGACGCCATCGAGGATTTCATGGATGCGCTGGAGGGAGTCACCGATCCGGAAGCCAAGCGCAGAGCCATCGGCACCACCTTCATCCGCGTGTTTGAACAGGCTGCTCTTAAGGTGGGCAAGCCGCGTTTTCTGGTGCAGGGCACCATCTACCCGGACGTGATCGAGTCCAGCGCGCCGGATCGCAACAAGGGACACAAAATCAAATCACACCATAATGTCGGCGGTCTGCCGGAGGATCTCTCCTTCGAGCTGGTGGAACCACTGCGTTACTTATTCAAAGATGAAGTGCGCGCCGTGGGGGAAGCGCTGGGATTGCCGGTTGAATTGGTATGGCGGCAACCCTTCCCGGGTCCGGGACTGGCCGTGCGCTGCCTGGGGGATATCACCATGCAACGGCTGGCTACCTTGCGTGCCGCCGATGCCATCTTTACCGAAGAACTCACCAAAGCCGGTTTATTGGGCATGCGCAAAAGTGTAGACGAACCCGGCATCGCCCAGGCTTTCGCCGTACTGCTGCCCGTGCGTTCAGTGGGAGTCATGGGGGATGCACGCACCTACCAGGAAACCATCGCCCTGCGCGCCGTCGCCACCGACGACTTCATGACCGCCGATTGGGCGCGCCTGGATTACGAGCTGTTAGCCCGTGTCGCCAGCCGCATTGTGAATGAGGTCAGCGGGGTGAATCGCGTAGTGTATGATGTTACCTCCAAACCACCCGCCACGATTGAGTGGGAATAGTAGTTGATTATAACCTCACAACAGTCTAGTTTTCACATCCCTAAGTGCAATGTACCAGATAGACGTTCGGCATTGAGCGTTGAGCAATAAATGATGCGTCGGGGACGCCACCCTACGAGTCTGATGCGAGATTGGCGAAGATAATAATCCTGTAAATCCTGTCATCCAATGCCGAAAAGAAACAATCCTCATGTGCAAATTAATTCAGGAAACTGCAAACCGAGAAATCCTGTAAATCCCAGTTCAGATTTTTTGCCATCAGCCATGAGCCACCAGCTAAACAGTCGCTTCCAACTCCTCTTCCGGCTGCTCATCCTCCGGCTTTTCGGCGGCAGAGAAAGTGAACACCTGGTCATCCTCGTTCCAGCCGATGATGATGCGGGCACCTTTCTGGAACTCGCCAGCCAGCAAGGCATCCGAGAGACGATCCTCGATGCGGTTGGTGATCACGCGGCGCAATGGTCGCGCACCCATATCCGGATCGTAACCTTCGTCCGCCAGTTTTTCCATGGCAATCTCGCTGGCTTCCAGTTGCAGATCATGTTCCTGCAGGCGGTTGGAGACTTTCTGGATCTCGAGCTTGACGATGCTGCGGATGTGATCGCGATTCAGGCTGCGGAACACCAGCACACCATCCAGGCGGTTGATGAACTCAGGCCGGAAGACGCGTTTCAAAGCTTCCATTAATTTCTTTTTCATTTCGTCATAAGCAGTCTGCTCTGCCAGATTCTCGTCAACCGTTAAGGAGAAGCCAAAGCTCTGCTGGCGTTTGATCACATCTGCTCCGATATTCGAGGTCATCACGATGATGGTGTTGCGGAAATCGACCTTGTGACCACGCGCATCGCTGAGATGTCCTTCTTCCATAATCTGCAACAGCATGTTCATGGCTTCGGGATGAGCCTTCTCGATCTCGTCAAAGACAACAATCGAGTAGGGTCGCCGGCGAATGGCTTCGGTCAGTTGACCCGCTTCCTCAAATCCAACGTAACCAGGAGGGGCACCCACCAGACGGCTGACCGAGTGACGTTCCATGAACTCGGACATGTCGAGCTGTACCAATGCATCTTCACTGCCGAACATAAAGCGCGCCAGGGCTTTGGTCAGCTCGGTCTTGCCCACGCCGGTGGGTCCCAGGAAGATAAAGGAACCGATCGGGCGTTTGGGATCTTTCAAACCAGCACGCGCTCGGCGCACGGATTTGGATATCATCTCAATCGCTTCGTCCTGACCGATGATGTGTTGCTTGAGTTCAGCTTCCATTTGTAACAGGCGCTGGGATTCCTCACGCGCCATCTGCATCACCGGGACGCCGGTCCACATCGAGACCAGCTCGGCAATATCATCACTGGTCACAACCGGGCTGTTGGCACGATCCCAACCGGTACGTAGTTTTTCCAGTTTGGCTTCCAGATCTTCGCGACGCTCGAGTAAATCCTGGGCTTCGTCCTGCCGGCCATTTTCCAGCGCCATATTTTCGTTCGAACGAACTTCTTTCAGTTCGGTCATAATCTCTTTGGTGGCTTTTGCCTGATTGCTCTTATACATGCGCACCCGCGAAGAAGCTTCATCGATCAGATCGATGGCTTTGTCCGGCAGGAAGCGCTCGCTGACATAACGGGCAGAGAGCTTGACCGCGGAGTCAATGGCTTCATCCGAGATGATCAGGCGGTGATGCTCTTCATAAGCGCTACGGATGCCATGCAGGATCGCTATCGCTTCATCCATGGAGGGTTCTTCCACGGTGATGGATTGGAAACGGCGTTCCAGGGCGGCATCACTCTCGATATGCTTGCGGTACTCTTCCATGGTGGTCGCGCCAATCACCTGCAACTCGCCACGCGAAAGCGCGGGTTTGAGGATGTTAGCTGCATCCACGGAGGATCCGGCGGATCCAGCCCCGACCAGCATGTGCACCTCGTCGATGAACAGAATCGCGCCCGAGGCTTTCAGCTCGTCGATGACGCGTTTGAGACGCTCTTCGAACTGACCGCGGTACATCGTACCGGCGACCAGTGAACCCACATCCAGTTGCAGAACCTGCTTACCCAGCAAAGGTGCCGGGACATCGCCTTCGACGATGCGTTGCGCCAGACCTTCCACGATGGCAGTCTTGCCCACGCCAGGTTGCCCGATCAGCGCCGGGTTGTTCTTGGTGCGGCGTGCCAGAATCTGGATCACACGTTCAATTTCCATCTGTCGCCCGATGACCGGGTCGAGTTTGCCTTCTTCTGCCAGTGCGGTCAGATCGGTGGCTAACTGATCGATCAGCGGGGTTTTGGCTTCCTTCTTGGCTTCCTGTTTGGATGCGCCACGGGCAGGCGTGCCGGCAGCAGGGGCCTGTGGTTTGGCAGTCGCCTGTGATGCGCCTTCCTGCAGGACGCGGCGTGTTTGACGGCGGATCTGCTCGGCAGAGATGCCTAATTTGCGCAGGACCTCCAGGGCAAAACCCTGGTCGGAGCGTACCAATGCCAGTAGGATATGTTCGGTTCCAATGTAGTGGTGCCCCATCTTACGGGCTTCTTCAATCGCGAACTCCAGGACTTCCTGCACCCCGGGGGTCAGGTCGAGCCGTTTGCTTTCGGATTCACCGACACCACTGACGCGTTCGGTCATCTCACGCACCCGCGCGGATTCGAGTCCCAGATCGCGCAGCACACGCCCGGCAACGCCACCTTCTTCTTCGATCAGCCCCAACAATAAATGTTCGGTACTGATCGCATCTTTATGCATTTTCTCAGCTTCCTGATGAGCCAGGCTGAGAACCCTTCTAGCTCGTTGGGTAAATCGTTCCATGCCAGCCATGGCAACCTCCTGTTTTCAAAACGCCTGTAAACGCATCTATGGGTGGCTACAGGCGAACTTATTCTTACCGATTGGGGACCGCATTCCCAAGTACCAACACTCTTTAATTTAATTCTACCAGAGTTTGGGGGTCTGTCGAGTCATGAGTTTGGAGGTGTACAGCGTTTGGGGAGAGGAAGATATTTATCCCGCATTATTATGTATTAGAGTTTTTATTCTTTACGGATCGAACAAGATTAATTAATTCTGAAATCAGGATGTAAAAATAAACAAAAAATGGAACCAGGAATCCGACATGTTGTCCTTGATATCCGAGGTAAAAAGGCATGATGGCTGGCAGGTAACCCAGCAGGACAGGCACAAAACCCACCGGTAAGACAAACAAGGTGATTAAATCAGTTTGCAGAAAATAGGGAATAGTTAAGATACATGTAGAAACCAGAATCAAAAAGCGTTGTTGTTTGGGCATCGGGACGATGAGGGCGGGTATAAATAACAGCAAAGCCCACCATCCAATCCATTGATAGAGCGAAATATTACCCCAGGCATACGCATTCCCTGATCTTGAGAGTACATCCATAATCCAACCTGGATAGACACACAAGGATAAACCAAAACCGATGATCGGGATGATTAATAATCGAAATTTATCCTTCCAGGGTATATCAGCAAATATCCACAAGAGCAAAGCAAATACCCCACCTGATTGAGGTTTGGCGGCTGCAATAAGTAAAGCAAAGCCTGCCAACCACCATTTTTTTCGGTGCATGGACCACCAGAATAACCCAAGGAATCCAGTAATGATGCCGGAAATCTGCCCCCAAAAGAGAAGAAAAGACATCTGGTAGGAAAATAAAGCCAGATAACTATTGGTATTGAAAACTCTTGAAGCAAAAAACACACCAATAATGCTTAACACGATCCAGATAAAGTAACTGATTTCAAAAGGTAAAAAAGCGAGAATCTTAAAAAAAGGAACCAGCCAGTAGCCATAAAAGTAGTTACTAAAATCTCCCTGAGCCGTTGCCATGTAATTTTCAAAATCATAATACATGCCAGACTTTGATACTAAAAAGTAAAGTGCAATTAATAAAACAGTGAGTAAGCTGGCTAATTCGAAAATATTGATTTTCCTGGATAATCTTTGATCCAATTCATTTGTTTTGAACATATTGTTTTTATCCGAATAAATTTGATTACTCTTGAAGTTGGAGAGATGCAGTGGATGTGGGAGGGGCAGGAAAGAAGTAAATATACAACATCCAGATGAGATAGAAAATGAAAATCCACTCCAAAGGGAAGAGCGATCCCCATCCGGCTTTGGCAGCGAAGAAGCCTGCCCAGGAGATGAGGATGGAGGAGAAGTAAAAGATAAGCTTGGTGATGGTGGAGATCGAGGGAAGGTTGCTGAAGATCCAGATCAGGAAAGGAACGAGAAAGACCATTTGTTCATAAGAAACGCTGCGAGGATGGATGAGATAGGTTAGAAATCCGATGAACACGAGGGCGGACAAAGGGTTGATTTTTCCCTGCCACCATCGGTACAAAAACCATGAAAGGATGAAGAAAAGGATAATGAATAAAATGATCGAGATAATCGAAGAAAGCTGGTCATTAATGAATGTCTGTAAAAAAATTGAGAGATGAGGGATTGAATCATTAAAATAAGCATGTCTTTTTATTTGATTAAACCACTCAAGCGGCCAACCAGGTAGGAAAACGAAAGATAATGCAAATAATATTCCAACGCTCATCATGGATGATTTGAGAATTAGCCATTTCTTGTATTTAATAACAAACAAAAAAATAAACAATAATAAAATCAAGCTGAATTGCGGTTTTATCGTCGCAAGTGCGATAAGAATTCCACAAAGAACATCGCTGTGGTGATTCGTGAGTTTGGAATACATGAGATAACCAATAACGAAATTCAGACAGGCAAAAACCAGAATAGCAAAATTACCTAAAACCAATCCAAAGCTTACTGGATATAGAAAAAAATAGGTGAATAGAGCCCAACGAGGAATTTTTTGAAAGGCTAAAATGGGGGAAAATAATAATACGGATAAGAGAAACGAAAACCAGATAGATTGGGCCCATTTGATGGGTAAAAAAGCTAATGGATAGAATAAAAACAAGGCATAAGGTGGGTAATTAAATGCCATCAGATTTTCACCTGGTTCTGCAGGTCGCCCATATAGACCGAGTTGATTACGCAATTCGACTTCTACAGAATAAGGGCTGATTCCATCGATATAAGCAGCCTGACTGGCCGTATAGAAATCAAAGAAATCGTTACCGAAAACATTGTTTGGAGTTGCGAAATAAATACCTATAGATAAAATTACATTGAGAAGAACAAAAAATATAAGTATAAGAATGTGTTTTGGAAGGAATTGGTTTCGGGTCATGCTACCCTTCATATGGTTATGGGAAATTATTTTTATAACCTTAATTATATACGGCAATTTTAAGGAGGATTTTTTCAAACAAAAAACTCAAATAATATATACTTCTTTAAGCAATGACTTCATGAAGTGATCAATTGAAAATTTTATAACAACGTAACTTTTGTAAGGCGATTCCGGGAAGTAAAGAAAATTTAAGTGAAGAAGATGGTTTTTCATTGAAAATAAGGATTTGGGCTATTACGAAAATGAAAATTTCGAGCAGTGATTTTAAAGAATTTTTTACCCAAGCTTTAAAAAAATCTTTATTCACCAGGGCGTTTGTTTATTCATTTTTGTCTTTTTTATTCCTTAGATTATTAGCAAGTCTGGTGATGCTGATTGGAATTATTCAACCGCGACCAGATTTTCCGTATGCGGAAATCACCCAGAATAATATTTTGTACCTGGAACAAAGAAGCGAATTCAGTAAATTATTCCTCGCTCCCTGGTATCGATGGGATACGGGGCATTATATAGAAATTGCCGATCTGGGGTATGACTTTGATCCTGTAATTTCTGTGTGGCCCCCTTTATATCCTTTCTTAATTAAAGTGGTTGGTTTAATTATTAAACCCACCATACTATCAGCGATTTTTGTGTCAAATGTCTTTTTTATTCTTGGATTATTTCTTTTCTATTTATTTACCCGGGATATTTTTGGCGAAGATATTTCAAAACACTCTCTATTTTATGCAGTAATTTTTCCAACCTCTTTCTTTTTTATTGCAGGCTATACAGAATCGATTTTTCTATTTTTTTCCATCAGTGTATTCATGTTATTGAAGAAAAAGAAGTGGTTGTCTGCTGGACTAATCAGTGCTCTGGCAACATTAACCAGAGTGCAAGGGCTGTTGCTGATTATTCCCATCGTTATAGAACTTTGGAAAGTATATATTATTAAGAAGGATTATAGATCTTTTTTTACTCATATGCTGACCTGTGCTTATGCTCCGTTTGCCTATGGTTTGTATAGTTTATATGTTTTCTTTGGGCTAAGAACAGGCTGGCCATGGGTAACATTATCGACTGAATGGAATCAACATTTCGGTTGGCCTTGGGAAGGAATAATTTCCATCATTTCAATTTTGTTGGGGCGACAAATTGAAAATGACATAACTCCAACCATTGTTAAATTGTTGAGCATAATTCTTCCTATCGGAGCGGGTATTATTTTATATAAAATTCGAAAAGTAATTCCATTATCACTTTCCGCTTATAGCTGGGGAATGTTAATCATGGTTATGGGTAAGATTGATGATAATAATGCCATTGTAAGCACAATAAGATATCTTATTTCCATTTTTCCTATATTTATTGGACAAGCGCTTCTATTTAAAAGCAAATATCTAAAGATGGGATACTTCGTATTTGGATTAGTTACGCAAATCATCTTGTTGGTTCTTTTCTATTGGTGGTATTGGGTAGCTTAATTTTACTGGCAGTTGTATTTTCCAATACAATGAGTTATTTTGGCAAAAATTTATTTTCAACAATCAAACCTTTTTTATGTAATTCATATTTTAGTAAAACCCATAGCACACCAAAGCCATAAATCACACTTCTTCGGAAATTTATCGAAGAGGCTTCAGGAAAGTAACGCGTTTCGATAGGTACTTCCTGAAAAAAGAGATTATTCGCCATTCCCTGGGCGATAATTTCCGTGTCAAATACAAAATCATCAACTATTCTCTTCAAATCGAATCAATTCAAGATATTAAATCTTTCCATCTGTTTGCGGGTGGTAATATTGGGCAACTAAATTTAAATTATCAGAAAGGTTCTAAAAAATAAAGAAAAATTCAAGTTAATATATACTACATCTAGTAACGGTTGTTTGATCTAATTATTAGTTGTTTTTTGTTTACTCTATGAGAATTAAGTTTAACAAAAAGGACAAGTAAAAGGTATTTGTACAATTATAAAATTCTAACAATCATTAAAAATTTAACCATTTAAAAAATGAATAACCCCATAATCATTTTGAAGAACTTTTTTACTCAAACCTTAGAAAAGTATCTTTTTGCCAGAGCTTTTGTTTATTCTATCCTTTCGTACCTTTTCCTACGGTTGTTTTCGAGTCTGGTAATGCTGATTGGAATTATTCAGCCTAGTCCAGTTGCTCCAAATTCAGCGGTTTCCAGAGCAATTCTTATCAATTTAGAAACTAAGAGTTTTTTTACTCGATATTTCTTAGCTCCCTGGTACCGTTGGGATACGATCCATTATCTGGAAATAGCGGATTTTGGTTATGATTTTGATCTCGTCAACACAGTCTGGCCACCCCTTTATCCTTTCTTAATCAAGATATTCGATACGATTTTCCACTCATCATTGCTGAGTGCAATCCTTGTCTCAAACATTTTTTTCATTCTAAGCTTATTCTTTTTATATGTTTTAGCCAGTGATCTTTTCGATGAAGTCATTGCCAAAAAAACATTATTTTTTGTCATTACACTATCTTCATCGTTTTTTTTCATCGCTGGATATTCTGAGTCTTTGTTTTTGGCACTTTCGGTTGGCGTTTTTCTCTTTATTAAAAAACAAAATTGGTTACTGGCAGGAATATTAGCTGGTTTGGCGGCACTCACCAGAGTTCAAGGTGTTTTGTTGGTTATTCCGATATTTCTCGAATTGTTAAGAAAATATTATATAGACAAAAATTTATGGAATCTTATAAAGCACTCCATAAGTTGTTTGTATGCACCTCTGGCATATGGGCTTTTCAGTATATATGTGTTTTTGGGACTGCGAGCTGATTGGCCCTGGCAAACCCTTACTGGTTATTGGGATCAAAGATTCGGTTGGCCTTGGGAAGGTTTTTACTCCACATTTTTTTCTTTATTAGGTAAAAATATAAATATTGATTACACTCCATCATTGGTAAAAGTAATTAATATATTGTTGCCATTAATTTCCATCTATTTGTTGTTTAAGCTAAGAAAAAAAATACCGATCTCATTGTCCATTTATAGTTGGATCTTGTTGTTTATGGTCATTGGAAAAATTGATTACAACAATTCATTTGTCAGCACAACCAGATATTTGTTAACAGTATTTCCCATGTTCTTTGCTTTAGCCTATTTTATAAAAAATAAAAAAGCCAATTTAACCTGGGTTTTAATAAATATCATTTTGCAAATTATTTTCTTGGTCTATTTTTATTGGTGGGTGTGGGTTGCGTAATGAAATTATTTTGTGGTAAACATTTTTTCCTTAATGATTCCTTTTTTATGTAACTCATATTTGAGCAAAACCCATAGCACCCCAAAGCCATAAATCACACTTCTTCGGAAATTAATCGAAGAGGCTTCGGGAAAGTAACGTGTTTCAATGGGCACTTCCTGGAAAAAGAGATTGTTCGCCATTCCCTGGGCGATAATTTCAGTGTCAAATACAAAATCATCACTATTCTCTTCAAATCGAATCGTTTCGAGATATTTTTTGGAATAGGCACGAAATCCTGAATGAATTTCGGTTAAATAGCGTTTGAATATGATATTAGCAAATGCGGTTAATAAAATATTGGCATAATATTTGTATTTTGGCATACCATTTTCCAGAGGTCTGCCTCCCAACATCCTGGACCCAAAAGCCGCATCTGCAACTCCATTGATGATGGGTGAGATTAAATGGGGAATCACGCTGGCGTCATATTGGTGGTCTGGATGCACCATAACAACAATATCAGCACCCATTTCTAACGCGTTTTTATAACAGGTTTTTTGATTTCCTCCATATCCCCGGTTTTCTGCATGCTGGATCACCCGAAGTCCCAGGGATTTCGCTATTTCTACTGTATTATCGGTAGAAGCGTCATCAACCAGGATAATGTTCTCATGAAATTCCTTTGGGATTTCATGCAATGTGCGTGTTAGCGTTTTTTCAGCATTGTATGCTGGTAATACGATAAAAATCTTCATAAATTACTCAATTTGTGGAAAATATAAAAAAAGATTTTATGGTTGCTAAAAGGCTTGGTAAATTCAGCCTACTGGTTAATTATATAGAGATTTTTCGAACAGAACTTTGTTAAATGCATGAATTTTACCCCACTGTTTTCATTAATAAGAATAATCCAACAATATATTGAAAGATGGATATCAAAGTCAATAAAAATAAAATTCGATTATTCCAATATTTCATCCCAATGGCTGTAAGGATTAAGAGGGGAACAATAAAATCGAGGGTGTATCTGGGTCCAAATTGGACATAACCGGTTCCCATTAACAATAAAATGGGAATATTTGTTAAGAAAATTGTTGTGAGAAGCAAAAAATTTGATATTTTTCTTTCTTTTTCATTAAATGCCCAAAAACAAGCAAAAAAGACTGGACTTAATAAAAATAAACTCCCTCCCATAAAAAAGTTGGAAATATCCTTCATTAAGAAAGGGTAAGCAATGTATTGGTAATACAGATTTATGGGCACATAATGGAGATTAAATCCCCCATATTTCATGTAATCCGCACGAAATATTTCACCCATATTGTGATAAGCATAACCCAGGTCAAAAATATTCCCGAATCTGGCATAGTTGTAATAAAAAATAAGAAGTCCAGAGATAATAAGTGGTAATAAACCAACAAAAATTAATTTCAATAAATTTTTCTTGGGTAATTTCCAATTACTGGATATTAAATACCAGGCTGGCCACACTCCGACCAAAAACAAATGCATTCTGGTCGTAAAAGCAGCTGAAATTGCGATTCCTGTCAGCAAAAAAGCCCAATGACCATCATATTTCACAGCAGCAATATAAGCCAAGAGGATACAAAAAATACTGACAACGGACGAAGTGAACCACACCCTGCCTAATGGAACCATGGTGACATAAACAGTTCCAAAGGCAAAGAAAATGACAATCAATGCTTGTTTCATTCGATCCAATGAAATTACATTTTTTTTGTTTAATTCAGTAATTAATATTGAAAACAAGGAAACGTTAAGACTTCCAAGAAAAATGGTAAAAAAAATATCAGAAAAATTTACCCCAAATATTGCAACAAATGGCATTAATAAAATGGCAGGAAAAGGCGGCCAATAGGCATAAATCTTATTATCAAAGAGAATTAAATCATGTGTTGTGGGTGGTGTTAATCGAAAATGGAATTGTCCATGGAGAAATGCATCTGATAAAAAATTGAAATAGTGTAATCCGGAAGCTTTAAAAATTGAAACATTTCCGAATATAGAAATTAGTAAATAAGCAATGAAGGAAAAGAAAAAAAACTTAATTGGTGAATTAAGAATACATACAATGGATTCTAAGTTATGAAAAATTCTAGTTCTCAAATTTATTCCTTCAATAGTTTATGATTTTGTCCACAATTTGATATCTTTTTTGAAAATGATTTTATAATATATTTGTTTTAAAGGACAAATATTTTAGTTCGAATATAATTTGTATATGCAATGTATGAAAATATTAGATAATCAAATGATTGTCTGGGTAAAAAAATTATTATACAACAAGAAAATTCAAACATTTGTTGTTGGTTTTATTTTACTTTTAGGTATCGGATGTAGATTTCTGGTTTCAATTCGAGGGTTTAATTACGATTTCGAGTCTTATTTATTAGTTGTTGATAGCATTGACCAAAATAATAATGTATATACTTTAACCGATCGATATAATTACGGTCCTTTATGGTTTCATTTATTGAGGTTTTTATTTATTTTGTCCTCTGAAGACAAATTATTGTTTCGTTATTACTTAATAACTTTTTTGAGCTTAATTGACATTGGAATCTTTTGGATTTTATTTAAAAAATATGGTAAACTTGCGGGAATTTTTTTCTTTATTAATCCTATTTCAATCATAATTACAGGTTATCATAATCAATTTGATAATTTGGCTATTCTATTAGGTATTTTTTCAGTAATAGTCCTAGATAGTAATAAAGAAAAATCAATTAACTTACGAAATATAAGTGGGCTCTTACTTTTAGGTTTATCTTTAGTATCTAAACATGTTTTATTTCTGTTTCCTCTTTGGTTAGCATTGAAACAAAAAAACAACAAATTTATGATCATTACAATTTTGGTGCCTTATTTTATTTTTATATTGAGTTTTATTCCGTATTGGCATGACGGCTACAAAGGAATTATTAATAATGTTTTTTTATATGAATCTTGGAACAATGGTTATTTTTATAGTCTCCTTGTTCCAGATTTCTTTAAATTGTTATTTTCCAGCCGAACTATTTGGGTAACTTTATTAATATTTTTTGCTATTTATTTCAAAGAGAAAAATAATTTGGATTCCCTCTTTTTATATACATCTATCCTGGTAATAGCATCTCCAGCAGTAACCAATCAATATTTAGCAATTGTTATTCCTTTCTTGGCTGTAAATTTTAAAAATCCTATTTCACTACTATATTCCATAGTTGGATTTTGGTTTCTATTGATTGACAGTAATGGATTGCACTTTGATTTTCAAAATCCTTTGGGACAATTAAGTAGAGATATTTTTTATCCCGTATTAATATTATTATTAGTGTTGGTATTTATTATGTCTAATTGGCAAGAAAACATTAAGAATCAATTTAAAAATTTTGTTAATAGAGTCTACTGAATTAAGTCCATTTTAACCAAACTAATAAATGCACTTCTTTAGAAAAAAATCAAGTTCACAACTCGAAATGGTTAGTCTTTATGCAAAACCGACCATTTTTCATGCCTTCAACAGAGGATATACCCCTCTTTTCAAGCACCTATCCCCTCTTGCACTCCCAATTCTTTGTGCTCCAGGTAGCGATGGATGCGTCTGACGTTACTCATCATAGCAGATTCAATCATCATACTGCTCATTCTGAATAACCCTCTGACCGGAAGTTTTCCCCTCCGGAAACGATGCTTTACCTCACGTACTGTGGATTCCACAGCAGCTCTCATGTTTCTTCCTACTTGCTTGTTTTCCTGGTTGCGCTTTCTCCTCTGGGAAACATTTATCTGCGCTTGTGTAAAACGTAAATGCCATCGTTTGTCCCGCACCCCCTGCCTGGATGGACACTTTTCGACGAATGGACATGTCGCGCAGACATCTGGGGAGAAATGTGCTACGTAAGCATTCTTCTTTTTGTTGCTTTGTACCTCAACCACCTGTCCCTGCGGACATTGAATGCGGGTTGGTTTTCCATTGCCCGAGAGTTTTATCTCGAATTCAGACAAGTGCAGTTTCTCCTGATTTGGCTCTCTGCCCTTGATACCGGTCTGGATTTGCTCCACCTTTTCTTCGTTCATCACATTGTCAACCTCGGGACTTCCATAGGCTCCATCGGTATATAGGGTTTGTAACTCAGTTCTCTCGAGGATGTTATCCATTGCTTCCAATAAAAGTTTAGTGTCCTCTACATTATTCGGTGCTACCTGAACCTTGGTGATTAGCTGAAATTCATTCTCAGGATCGCACGTTTCGGTGATGTTGGCTACATAACCTCTGTAATGGTTCTTCCCTTTCACCCGGTAGGATGCTTCCAGATCATCCACTGATTGCAGGCTATTTGAATCCAGTTCCTGGTTTTCCTTGACCCTGAACTTTTTATCCTCCAGGATAAAGTTTTCTCCAAAGAGACGTTCCATTACCTTGAATGCACTTTCCTCCTGGTAATGCTCATGCAGGTCGCAGATCAACGCCTGCATGGTTTCCCCGATTTGGATCATGTGCCCCTCTATGGCTTCTTTGCCTTTTACACGGTATGCAAAATGACCAGCACTATCTCTTATGTAAGGTGTAAACTTCTCGGCGTACTGCTGCTTATCTTCATCTGTGAGCATTCTTTCCACACGGTGCAAGCTCTCCACCAGAAGTTGCAACCTGCTGGCTGTTACCATGTTGCTGGCAATCTGGGTTGAATCAATCCTTTGTATGCCTGTCCGTATCTTCAACGCGCTGATCTGCGCATCTGTAATCCCTTCGAAGGCTTTCTCCAGCAGGTTGATCCCCTGCTCAGCATTGTATCGGCTCATCCGTTCACGAAAATTGTATAGCGATCGGATTTCAAAGTCTCCATCTCCCAATCGATCATATCCAAGGCTATATCGTACCTGTAAATTGAAACTATAATTTTCATACAATTCCTGATCACTCCACCCAAATCCAGCTTTGAGTGCTTCCAGTCCTACCAGTACATTTACTGGAAGGTTCGGCCTGGAGCCTACGCTGGAATACAATGGAGAAAAGGCTTCTTCATCAATTCGACTGAAGAACTCCGTGTAGAATGTGTGTGCCCATGATTTTTCCAGGCGTTTTCGTTGTTTTTCTGGGAGTTCACTGGCTGCACTGATTAGTGCTGGTTGTTGGTGTTTTGTATTTTTTCTGAACATCCCTTTATTATATTAAAGTTTTTTGTTTTGGTGAATCTTTAATTTGTGACCAGTTTTTGGACTTTTTTCAGTGAACTCTTAATAAATTGAATAATTAAGAAAAAGTTACAAATTTAATTTTAATTTTATAATCTTTTAAATTTATTACGGTTTTTTGTTAACAGTGATGCAATTTTTTTATGCCTAGATCTATTAAAGATAATCCATACTAAACAAATTACTAACGGTACCCAGAAAAACCAGACCTCATTTGTGCTTTTGATTCTTATTAAAATCGAAACACCATATAAAAAAATTTCCACAACAATTAGCAAAAACGATGCTTTTAATGATAATTCTCCATTAATAAATATTTTAATTAAATATATATTAGGGAAAAGTAACATCATTTGATCGTAACTCCACCCAATAGGTGAAATCAACAAACCCAGAATGATTGAAACATGAATCATCCTGTCGTGATCTAAACTATCTTTTTTGGTCCACCAAAAAACAATAGATGAAATCAAGCTGGGGATCCAGAGCCATTTTCCCCATCCTTGACCTGTTGAATAAGCGATCAGACCACTGATTGTTGGTGTTTCCCTTATGGTGCTCATGCCAGATGAAACCAGATTCCAAAAACTGATTGGCCAGGACGGGTAGAATGAAAAGAGAATAATAGAACAAACCAGTAATGAACCAAAAAATCCTATCAGGATTTTCCATTGTTTTTTGTAAATGCAATCCAGGATAATTAAAGGCAAAGTGAGAATTACCAGATGTGGTTTGATGGTAGTCAATGCTAGGCCAATTCCACGCAAATAATGGTGTTCAGGTTTGTTTAATGACATAAACACTACCAGACCAAGGAGAACCAGCGTGTTAATTTGGCCGACATAAAGTGATAATAAAGTCATGGGGAAGGCAAACACAGCCAGTAGAGGAATCCAGATTTTTCTCTTTACATCTTTCCATAACAGGAATGTGGTTGCTGATAAAACCAATATGTTGGTTAATAACCAAAAAAAGGCAGCTTTTTCGAAAGGTAAGATTGTGAAAGGTAATAATACTGCCATACCAATGGGGGCAAACCATGCCATCATGGTGAATGGTTGATCCCATCCGGTTAATCTGCGTTCAATGTTGTCCATCAATCCGGGGTTGCTGAAGTCCTGGCCATGAGCAAGTAAATAGCTGGCACTCCAATAAGGCCGTAAGTCGCCAGTGCCAATATTTATTAATTCGTGAATAGGTGAAAATATAACAATTATCAAAAGGACAATGGAAAGGAAAATCAATATGGTTGTTTTATTCAAAAACAGTCTTAATACCACCCAATTAACCCTTTTTACTTTTCTGACTAATGTAATTCATCAAATAGGCATTCATCCCACCAAATACGCCAACACCCATTGCGTCGTCGCAATCAGTGCATCCATATGCGTGCGCTCATAATTATGCGAGGCGTCCACGCCGGGGCCAATGAGGGCAACCTTCACATCGCCACCAGCACGCCAGTAGGCTTCGCCGTCGGAGCCGTAGTAGGGGTAGATATCGACTTTATAGGGGATGGCGTGCTGATCTGCCAGTTTGCGCAGGTGATTGGAGAGTCCATGGTGGTAAGGTCCGCCGGAGTCTTTGACACACAGGGAGACATGGAATTCGTCCGAGTTCTGCCCATCGCCGATGGCTGCCATGTCGACAGCGACCAGCTCTTCGACTTCAGATGGAAAACCAGCCGATGCGCCATGACCAACCTCTTCGTAGTTGCTGATCAGCAGGTAGGTGGTCTGGGTTGGCTTGATTTTGGCGTCATGCATGGCTTTGACAGCGGTCACCAGGTTGGCGACACAGGCTTTGTCGTCCAGGTGCCGGCTGCGGATGAAGCCATTGGTGACCTCCACGCGCGGGTCAAAGGCGACAAAGTCACCGACCTGGATACCCAGGGTTTTGGTATCCTCGGCGCTGTGGGTGATGGCGTCCAGGCGAACTTCCATGGCATCGTCATCGCGTTTGGTTTCATTGGTGGCAGCGCCATGCACATGCGAGGAGGATTTGCTCAAAAGGAGAGACCCGCGGATTTTCTTTCCATCTGTAGTGAAGACTGTGACCCCCTCGCCTTCGACGGTGTTCCAGGCAAAACCACCCAGTTTTGTCAATTTAAGACGACCATTGGATTTTATCTCTTTGACCATGGCTCCCAGGGTGTCTACATGCGCAGTTAACGCACGCGGATGGTCGTCACGCTCTCCACTCCACTTGATCAGCAGTCCGCCTTTGCGGATGCGGCTGCAGGTCACCTCCGGGAAGGCGGTGAGCGCTTGCTCGGTGTAGTCAATCGCTGCTTCGGTAAAGCCGGTTGGGCTGGGGGTGTTTAATAAGCCAGTTAAGAAATCAAGCATAAATTGCTGGTTAATGGTTGGTAGAATCATTCTGCCTCTTTCATTTGTAAATTTTGCAAATTTGATTTAAGTATAGTAGCTATTATTTTACATTTCCATGCATATGTTTAGCTAATTTTTGGTTTGAATTTCCTGAGGATCGTAGGTTTCAGGTACTTTTGATAAAAGATGACCAATTGAGAAACGATGAAGATGAAAAGCACGGGTTCAATGAAGAATTTATAGCGCATGTTCTCGATTTTTTCAAAAAGAACACAGGTCGCAAAAATGTACACCACTGGTAAGACCAAAGCTACGCCAGCTTGTAGTTCCGATTTCGTATGCGTCAGCAACCAAACCATACATGAAAAAACCAATAAAAAGAATAAGGGTAAACCGGAAAAGATTTTTTCATAAATTGTCAACCAGGGAAGTCGATCCACAATTACATGAGGTGTGTAGTAATCACTGGATGGTTGGAAAAATACAACAGTATTGTGAATATAGGATAGAAGAGTATCTCCGATTGGTTGTGAGAAAATTCGTTCTTTACAGGCAACCAAGAGTGTTTTTTCATTCTGTAAGTCGGCAAGATAATTGAAATTGTGTTTACCTATGAACTTGTCGGAACGAGATAGAACATCAGGTAAATCTTCCTTGTTTAAAAAGGGGAATAGTGGGCCGACATCAATTGAATTCATATCAATTTCTGTCAATCCCATATCAGGAAAGACCCCCAGAGAATGAAAGCAACTGGATCCAAAAAATGATGAAGTTGATGTCGTCCCAAAGAGCAGAAATTGCTTGCTCATATATGGCACCACAAAAAAGCTTGAAAAAATGAAAAATGTTAGAATTTGTCTTCGTTTATTGCTCAATAGAATTAATGAGATTACTAAAATGACAAGGGCAGGCCATTGAAAAATGGAACGCAAACTGAAAAGGAACAGATAGGAAATTGATAATGGCCAGATCGAGCTTTTGGTTTTTAGCTTCCATAACGCATACATCAACCAGAGCACACCTAACGATGTAAGAAAAGTGCCTTCTAAAAAAGTGACATAAAAAATGGCTGCGGGATGAAGGTAGAAAATGAGTGTTGCAAAAAAAGCAATCTTGCGATGGGAAAGTAATTGGCAAAGCCAATTAAAAATGATCACTCCCAATACACCGTACAGCACGGTCCAGACATTATATAGACTCAAATCCACTTGCTTTAACAACTGGCTATAATCATCTGTTTTGAATACCTGTGCTAGCAGAGAACGTAAACCATCCAGTAACGGGGGTTGGATATGCAGATAAAACAAAGACTCCCAGGGTTGATTTTTTAAATCTTCAATTGAAACTGTTTGCATCATGTCCTCGGAAGACCATTCCTGAAAGTAGAGACTATCCAAGGTGTAAGGTTGATAAATCCAGCGGAGGAGTAATAAAAAGAAAATCCCAATGAAAAAAACCACCAATGACATTTTCATTTGTGGGCTTTGTAAGCTGGTTGTATGAGGAATAATATTATTGCGATGATTTGCGAGCATAAATTTGCATTTCCCCAATCGAAAAATTGATCGAGATTTTCTGCATGCCGGGCAGTCTGGAGAGAGGACGCAAGAATTTTAAGGACGGGTATTGGGAGATCCTGGTAAAAATGTTCTTGAGAGAAAACCTGACTTTATTGAACTTTATGGAAATCACCTCAAACCCGGTTTTTTGTAACAATTGTGTCATTGTTTTTGGGCTGAAATACCATAAATGTTCACGTAATAACATGACCCATTTGTCTTTCATCACCCTGGCAATCAAGCTGTTGATATCGGGTACATTTAACACCACGAACCCTCCATTTGCTAACCAGGGGTTTATCTTTTGCAGGGTTTCGGTGGGGCTGGACACATGTTCCAAAACATCCCACAGCGTGATCAGGGTAAAAACGTCGGGAGGGAAGTTGGCATCCTCAATACTTGAGACTACGTAATTCCCTTCGGGATACCTGTTTTTTGCCTGTGTAATTGCCCATAGAGACGGATCGATTCCAGTTACACCCCATCCTGTTAAAGCAGCTTGGTGCGCAAAGATACCTGACGAACAACCAATATCTAATAATCTACCCACTTTCTGCAATCGATTGATTTGTTTTATCCTCTTTAGGGCAATATAAGCACGGTTTTCATCTTCCTCATCATAAATTTCGTCTTCTAATTGCTCATAGATGGCTCGTAAAGTTTCCTGGTTATCTCTCGGGTTGCTGCGGTGTAATCCACAATGATTGCATTTTACAATCGGCCAGTGGCCAGCTTTTTCCCTTGAGGATGAAAAATAGGTTAAACCGTCATCATCCGTTTGGATATTTCCTTTGTATATAGTGGTAAAAGTAGATTGTCCACACAGATCACAAATAGTTTCTTCGATCATTGTAAATCTTCCATTATTAATCTTGCCGCTTTGAATCCAGTATCAATAGCACTATTTAAGGTTCGATCTTCCGGATAAAATTGGGCAGAATCTGTGATGAAAAGTCCTTGAATGGGGGATTTTATTGCGGGTACCTGGTCAACAAAATTGGTCGTACAGATAGCCTGTGCGTAAGGATCACGAAAAACAAATTTATCTTTAATCCAACCCTGATCAAATATTGGGTTAATGATTCTTAACGCCTCAATATATTCATTGTAGAGGTCATCATTACTGAATTGATAACGAGGTTCCTTGGTGTCTAGATAATAAGGGATATAAAGAAGATTTAAGTTTTTCTTTTGGTAATGAACATTCAAATTTGTTTGTTCAATGAAACCATTGAATGGAATTCGGGGATCGTTGGTGTTGGTCCAAAACACCTTGCTAAAAGGCTGTTTTAAGTTGAGTAACACACACACTACACCAATATATTTGATTTCCTTTATTTTTATAAAATAATCATCACTTTGTTCTGGAAGAATCCTGGTTAAGTTCGGTAAGGCAATGGTAGAAATGACCGCCTGGCATGGAAATGTTTCTTGATCGAGAATGACTGCTTCCACCTTATTATTTCGGATAGAGATATCATCAATAGATTTTCCATAGATAAAATTCACACCATGTTCTTTTAATTTGTTTATCAAGGCGTCTATAAGGGTAAAAGATCCTTGTTCAAAATACCCGAATTGTTCTGGATCCAGCAATCTTTTTCTGGATTTTGCTACACGCCAGATACGATGCCAAATCCAGGCTGCTGAGATTTTTTCGTAATCTTCACCAAATTTAATTTTCAGTAATGGATGCCAGATGACATAATAGGCTTTTTCACCAATATTTTTAATCAACCATTCTTTTCCCGAGTAACGATCCAGTGTTCTCCAATCATTGCGATAGCGAGAGAAAATGATATGAAGTCCAAACCGCAAGCGTTGTACCAATGGCACAGCAGAAAAATTTAATAGATTCCAGGGAGTGCCAAATGGATATAACCTGCCTTCATGATAAAAAGATGTTTTCGTCGCTTGCCAATGTAATTTTGAGGATATGCCAAGCTCATTCGCCAGATTGATTAAATGATGGTCTGTTTGACAAATAAAATGGTAGAAACGCTCAACAATTTCACCCTGAATGGATATGGAACTGGCCAGTCCACCCGGTGTGGAAGATTTTTCAACGATGGTGACTGGATAACCCTGTCTGCTTAGCAGGTAAGCAGCTGACAATCCTGCCAATCCTCCACCAATGATAATGATAGGCTTTCTGCTTTTATTTTTCGACAATTTTACGGTTTGCATATGTTTTTACTTGATAAGCTAGTTTCGTGATAAAAGGCCAATACAACCAAACTAAAACACTGGCTGGGAGTAATGCAACCAAATTCCAGGGAACGGTTGTGTGAAAAAAGGCAGGCAGATAACCAATAAATCCAAAAATATACATCCAGAGGGGGATGTTAAAACATAATAATAATATTGTGCTATAGAAAGGCAAATAAGGAGAAAACAATAAAGTAGTTGCAGTCAATGCAATTAATCTCTTCTCACGATTTAGGGGAAGCATTAGTGCTGGAATGATCAATGGGATGGCAATATATCCTAAGGAAGAATTCCAAGGACCATAATGGAGATCTCCGACAAAGCTTGTAATTCCCTTGTAGTACCAAAAAGGCCAGGGTCCCCAAATGAGTATGCTGGCAATTAATAACAAAACCATCGCAACAAAGGATTTCCATCGACCGGATCCGATCCACCACCATAAAGCAATAACCGGGATAAAACCCACCTGTGGCTTAAAGGAGGCGATCGCCAACGAGAAAAACATGATTAACCAGGATTTTCGTATGATGGCAACCCAACCAAGAACGAGGGCGAATATTCCCCAACCCTCCAATTGCCCCCACCATAATACCCACCACATTTGGGCAGACAGTAATGTCAAAATAGGTCTTCCACCAAACACATAACAACCCACAATCGTCATGATGATCATGGCTGCCATAAAAGTGATTAATCCAGCATTTCCAGGTAATGTTACAAATGGTGCCATAAATGGGACCATCCAGGGTGGATTTAGAGTCCATGTCTGTTCAGCAACCAATGGTAATTTTTCTGGTGAAGTGACCATCCAGGTGTATGCACCGTAATAATCAATTCCTGGGCTGATGATGGCGTAGAGCAAGAACACACCAAAAGAGATCGAAATCACAAATAGTGTGTATCTTTTTGTCCATGGCCGGTGAAATTCGGGAAATTGAAAGTTTTTTAACATATAACCCCACAAATTTTTGGTTTCCTTAAAAACTTGTCAGGAAGAGATTTAATTTTTTTCGAGAATTGAAGTGTCTTGCAAATGGTTTAAAAAAAGCTTTTATTCTTTCCTTCCAAAATCCACACCTTCCAGCTCCCCAACCGCCATGCGCCACGCATCCGGCACCACAATGCTCTTTTGCTGGTGGTAGTCATACGTCACCATGATCGTCTCAGCGGTTGCGAGTACCTGCTGGCTGTCTTCATCGCGGATTTCGTAGACGAAGGTCAGGCTTTTGTTGCCAATGCGTTCGCAGCGCATGTAGACTGCCACCTTCTGGGTGAGCTGAATCGGCGCCAGGTAGGCGATGTGAATATCAGCGACGATCAGGTTGAAGTCGAAGAAGTTCTCGCCATCGAACAATCCCAGGTGCATGAGGTAGGAAACGCGGGCATGCTCGAGGAAGGTCAGAAAGCGCGCATTATTCACATGCCATTGGGGATCCAGATCCCCGTAGCGGACGTCAATCGGAATAGAGTAGTTGAATGGTTTCATGCTTAAATTATACACAGTCAGGGTTCGCTGTCGAGAAAAAACCGCTTTTCATTAGGACATTTCTATCTTGCCTTGACAAAAAACCGCTTTTCATATGCTATAAAATCAGATTTGTGATAAAATTCACACTTTATTGCACAATTTAGGTATCATCTCAATAAAACGGGGTAATTGGGTGTTTTTGGCGAGTATCTTCTCGCCAAAAACACCCTAACCGCTAATTATTGAAAGGATACCAATTTAGATATGTTTATCGGAAATGTCATTTTTGGTCAATGATAAAAAACACTTGACATAAAAATTATAGTAAAATCAACTTACTGATAAGTTGACAAATTTTACCCACTTAACAGTAAAAGGAAGATGCTATGCAAATTACAAGACAGGCTGACTATGCACTGCGGGCAATGTTATATCTGGCAAGGATGGATTCGAATGTTCGGGCAGCTACCAGCCAGATTGCGGAGGAACAACAAATCCCCCCGTCGTTTCTGGCGAAAATAATTTCTCAATTATCGATTGCTGGATTAATCAACACCTCGCGTGGTGCCCGGGGTGGCGTCTCCCTGGCGCGTGATGCGGAAGAAATCACCTTATTGGATGTGGTGGAAGCAATTGATGGCCCCATCAGTCTGAATGTCTGTTCCCACAGTGCCGGTGCCTGTCCATTTGGTGAAGACTGCCCGATTCAACCCATCTGGTCAGAAGCTCAAATTGAATTGGTGAATAAACTCAAATCAACAAATTTTGCTCAACTGGTTAAAAATTCCCGAAATTAGGAGATTATCATGCCTGATGGTGTACCGGTTTCAAGACATTTCGTCCTGATAACACAAAAGGGGAATTGTGTGATTGATTGGGGAAAAAATATCTATCAGGATATTTATACCGGTGAGAAAGTTGAGCTGGAAGAAAATGAATTCACTTATATTGTGAAGGATATTGAACTGATGATGCTCAAGCAATATGGCATTATCAATGATTTTGATCAATTTACGGTTTATGTTTATCCTATGAAGGATCTCTTAGACCCACAATAAAGTACCATCTCATTAAAATGGGGCAAGCGGGTGTTTTTGCTGGGTACGCGCCTGATAAAAAACCCTGACAGCTAATTTTTTCCATCAAATTGACGAAATTTCACCACCATGAAAATATAATTGATAGATTCGCTTCCCTTTTGAGGTGATAAATTCACGTCCACGAAAACACTCCAGGCTGCCTTCGACTGAACAGGTATAGGTGAAATCTGATTCAATTAGTTCTTCCGGTCCACGAAAGGGCATTTCCGATGGTACTTGCATCAAGGCTGATTTCAAGAATTCACCAAATCCTTGTGGAATTTTTTCAACCAGCATCCTTCCATAATAATTCATGCCCCAAACCGGTGTTTGTTTGTACCAGACAGCCTCTTCACCAATAAAGTGAAAATCACCCAGATAGGTATCCAGATAGCTCCAATCTCCTTCGCGAAATGTCAGATCCTTGGAAGCAATTCGGGATGCCTGGCTGAGAACGCCACTACCTGCATATGTGTTTTGTTTGGCTTTAATCAGAAATTTAACAAATTGGACTTCATTAATATCGATGTTCATGGAGAATCCTTCATATAGGGGATAGATTGATTCTACTCGAAAATTTACAAGAAATTTTTAACGAAATTCAACAAAGTTACCTTCCAAAATTGAAAGGGTATACTGCTCCAACTGGTAAATCCTGTATACTAGTACAAATGATGTCATTTCAATCATTAGTAGTCAGGGTGTTTTTGGCGTGCAGACGCACGCCAAAAACACCCGCTTGCCCCAAGAATCATTTTTATAGAGACGTGGATGAACAATAAGACATTTGCTAACCTCGATCCAGTATTCTCATCATTTGAAGAAGCTATCATTGTTCTGGATAAACAACGTCGGACTCAATACCTGAATGCTATTGCGCAATCCTGGTTGAATTCCCGCCAACCGAATTTTGATTCTCGAATCATTCAACCGTGGTCAACCGATCTGAATAAACATCTGGCATTATTAAACCTGGAAAATTTAGCTATCCAGATGATTGAACCTCAAGTGGTTGGAAAGATCCTGTTGGATTTGCATGATAATGCTCAATATTTGTTGGTGGAAGTGAAAGAAACACCATTTGACTGGCATGAAGAACAATACTCCATCCTGACATTTCTGGATGTTCAGGACCGTTACCGTTCAGAAGAGATTCAACGTGCAGTTTATGAGATTTCGGATGCCGCCGCCAGCACATCCGATATGGATGCTATGTTCAAGCGTGTCCATGAAATTGTTGCCTCACTCATCCCGGCAAATAATCTGTATATCGCCATTTATGACACCAACAGCGAATATATTACCTTTCCTTATTACGTAGACGAAAAAGATTATTTACTTCCCGAGGAGCGAACGATAAAAACCCGTGATCGTAAAGCCAAACGTGGATTGACGGAGTATTTATTGCATCATGGTGAACCTGTTTTATTGTCAGGAAAAATGATTGAAAAATTGACAAAACAGGGTGAGATCAGCATGATTGGCAGCTTGCCTTTGGAGTGGTTGGGTATCCCGCTTAAAACCATGCAAGGGAAAATCATTGGTGCTTTGGTAATTCAGACCTATATAGAAGGGGTTCGTTACTCGGAGCGTGATCGGGATTTATTAAGTTTTGTCTCCAGTCAGATTGCCTTGGCGATTGACCGCAAACTGATGGAGGAGAAACGGAATCAGGAGTTGCAATTATTTTCCTCAGGACCTGTGGTTGTATTCAAATTACTGGTTGAAAATAAAACCAAAGGTACCATGGAGTTTGTCTCTCCCAATATTCGCCAATTTGGTTATTATCCGGAACAATTTTTGAGTGGTGAGATAGACTACATTCAAATTCTGCATCCGGATGATCGCAAGAAAGCATTCAATTACAATTCACTCCAATATCAGGATGATTTGGCTTTTCTGAGTGAAGAATATCGGATTCTTACTGCCACTGGCGAAATCCGTTGGGTATATGACCTGACCTACGTCCATCAAATTAAACAGGATGAACTGTTTGAATATAATTTTTATATTCTGGATATTACTTCCCGCAAGGAAACAGAAGAAGCATTGCAAAAAATCAATGAAACCCTGGAAAGCAGGGTGATGGAACGCACAGCTCAACTAACAGCCTCTGAAGAATTCCTGCAATTGGTGATTGATACCATCCCTGTGCCAGTGTTTATCATGGGAGCGGATTTCCATTATCAGGGATGCAATCAGGAATATGAAAAATTGAAAGGAATCTCGCGAAACGAAATTATTGGGAAACCTGTGCATGATATCTGGCCTGAAGACCTGGCAGACACCTTTGTGAAGGAAAATCAAGAGATTATCTCTTCAGGTATTACGAAATCGTTTGAAGCTCGAATTCAAGCGGCAGATGGTGAATTGCATGATGTTATGTATTTTAAAGCAGCCTATAACAGTAAAAACCTGATCCAGACCAGTGGTCTTGTAGGTGTGGTCCTGGATATTACAGAACGGAAACGATTTGAAAAATTGCAGGATATCATTTATCGCATTTCTGAAGCAGCCAACACTTCCACTGACTTAAATGAATTATTCGCCTTTGTTCATGAAGTTGTAAATGAATTAATCTCTGCAAAAAATCTGTATATCGCCTTATATGATGAGCAAACCGATACAGTCTCTTTCCCTTATTTCGTGGATGAATACAGTGACAAGCCTGAACCCAGAACCCATGGCAGCGGAATTACTGAGTTTGTGATTAAATCCGGACAACCACTGTTATTAACGAATGATAATGAAGAAGAAATAACGAATCAGCATCAAATTGCACCCACAGGAGCCGATTCTCATCAATGGTTAGGGGTCCCATTACAAACTGAATTAGGAAAACCGATTGGTGTTCTGGTTGTTCAAAGCTATGATGACCATGAAGTATCCTACACAGATTCTGATCGGGACCTGTTGACGTTTGTATCCAATCAGATAGCATTGGCAATTGAACGAAAACAAGCACAGCAAGAGCTGCATAAACTAAATCAGGAATTGGAAGCCAAGGTAAAAGACAGAACCAGACAATTAAACGAACAGTTAGTCATGGTTATTCAACGTGAGCGCGAACTCACGAATGTAGTAGATCTTGCGCAAGCATTAAGAGAGATGCACCAACTTGATACCATTTATAAAATTATATTAGGGATAACCAAAGATGCCCTGGGGGCTACGGGTATATCCCTGGCGATCCTGGATTCGGATACCAATGAACTGGTTTATTCACCCGGGCAGGGTGATTTCCAGGTGCAGGGTGGATTGCGAGTTCAGGTGGGAGTTGGTGCGGCTGGCTGGGTAGTGGAAAATAAATCCTATTATTTAAACAATGATGTGCAAAACAATCCCGGGCCGACCATGCTGGAATTGACTGGTGGTGTTTCCTCCATTCTGATTGTGCCTTTGATTGTGGATAATCAGGTGATTGGGATGATTGAAGTTGGTGCTTATCGCCCCTGGCACGATGATGATGTCCGCATTCTGGTAGCACTTTCAGAAATAGCTGCATATGCCATCCAGCGTGAAGCATTGAATGAACAAAAAGAACGGCAGTTGGAGCGCTTAAATACCCTGCGGGAAATTGACCGGATGATTGTTGGAAATTTCGATCTCAACAGCACCATGCATTTTCTGATCAGTCAAATTGCGGTACAGTTAAAGGTTGATGCAGTCGATATTTTGTTAACCAACGAGAATTCCTCTTTAATTTCATTTGAAATGGGCATTGGTTTCTACCAATCCAAAGCACGTGAGACACTGGCATTATCCAATTTGGGACCGGCGGAGTGGGTTATTATCAATAACCAGCCCATTTTCCTGCCGGATATTAAATTATCAAATTGGGTATCTTTCTTCGAGAACATGGCTGTGGAAAAAATTACATCCTATTACGCAGTGCCACTCAACGCCAAAGGACGATGTCTGGGAGTGTTGGAAGTGTTTCGGAGAGTTGTAAAAAATGAAAATGCTGAATGGGAGGAATTTCTGGGGGCATTAGCACAGCAAACAGCTATTGCGATTGAAAATGGTCAGCTATTGGATAAATTAACCCGTGCCAATCGCGAAATGAGTTTTGCCTATGATCGTACGATCGAAGGTTGGGCGCGTGCTCTGGATATTCGTGATCGTATTACAGGCGAACACAGCCAGAAAGTGAAGGAATGGACCTTGATTTTAACGCAGGCGATGGGCATACGCGACCCTGAGGAATTAACACACATACGCCGCGGAGCTACCCTGCATGATATTGGCAAGATAGGTATACCCGATCAGATCCTGAATAAACCAGGACCTTTGACAGATGAAGAATGGGTAATAATGCGGAAACATCCTATCTTTGCTCGCGATATGCTCTACCCGATCGAATTTTTGCGTCCAGCGATCGATATTCCTTATTCACACCACGAGAAATGGGATGGAACGGGGTATCCGCAGGGTTTGAAAGGAAAAGAGATCCCTTTGGTGGCACGTATCTTTGCTGTCATTGATGTGTTTAATGCCATTACCTCCGAACGCCCCTATAGCAAACCCTGGCCTATTGAGAAGGCAGTTGATTTTATTCATGAGCAGAGCGGCAAGCATTTTGACCCGGACGTGGTCAATATATTTCTGAAGAATTTTGAACGTTTTAAGTAGCCGTTATAGCCCGTGGGTTAAGATCTGCCCTTTTAAATAAGCATTTTTCAATGCCTGTACACAGCGTTCATCATATTGAATACCCGAATATTTACTCAGCTCATCAAATGCCTTTTCATGTGAGAGCGCCAGACGATACGGCCGGTCAGAAATCATAGCATGGAAGGAATCAGCCACTGCCATAATTCTACCGATCATGGAAATTTCATTGCCTTGCAACCCCAGAGGGTAACCACTGCCATCCAGGCGTTCGTGATGTTCGATAATCGCTTTCAGGACATCCCGGCTGTGAAAACTGACGTTTTCAACAATCTTATAACCGATTTGGGGATGGCGGTAAATTTCCTGAAATTCCTCGCGTGTCAGTTTATCCATCTTTTTGAGAACCTCATCCGGGACGCCAATCTTGCCCACATCGTGCAACAAACCACCTAACCTTAACTGATTAATGTCCTCTGCAGGTAATCCCATCTCAAAGCCGATGGCGGCGGCGTAATCCGAAACACATTTAGAATGATCCTTGGTGTAAGGATCTTTAGCATCCACGGCGTGCATGAGGCTGGTCAGAAGCTGCATCATCAGATCGTCCATTTGATTGTAGATCTGCGCTGTCTGCCGAATGGTGGCAGCCTGGCTGGCAAAAATTTCCGCCAGTGCAATATCCATCTTTGTGAATCCGCCATTCATCTTGTTCAGAATTTCCAAACCGCCGATGATGCGACCCTGGGTGCTGCCACGCTGGTGGCCTAATTCAATACGGTTAGCGACCAGTGCTACAGCCAGGACGGAACGGGTGTGAAAGTTGGATAAAACATCCACCCCATTAAAATATCGGCGGTCGTTTTGTACATCATTCACCACCAGGGTTTCACCACTGGCGATCACATGTTGAATTAATCCCTTTCCCTGTGGGATACGATAGTTCTCCACCAGTCGGTGGTCGGTACGGGAAGAAAGATGCAATATTGCTTCTCCGCTGTTTTGGTCCATCAGGAATAATGAGCTCGCTTCAGCTTCCAGTAATAATGAAACCTGCTCCAATAACATACGTAAAATCTGGTCGGGATCCAGAGAAGAGCTGATATTGCCAATGAACTCCAATAATTGTTGTAAGCGACTTGCCCAGCGGTTGCTATCTATGAGTTGTTGGTGGGTAGTTATATTTTTCCCCATGAGTTGCGCCAATTTTTCCATCGTACTTTGATAGGATGCGTCTTTAAAATTAGCAATCTGGATGATACCGAGGGGTAATTCACGATGAAGGACTGGTAAATTTAATAGATTGTGAATCGGCTCCTGAACCCAACGAGCGAACTCTTCCAATTGAAGTTTGTTTTCTACTACTTCGGGTGCACTCTGGTTCCAGCCCCATGCCAATATTGGGGGATATTTCCCGACAGGATGGTCGATGCCCAGCCTTGAGTCTACCTTTAAAGTAGCAATATCCGGGTCACGCATCAGCCATAAGACAAACTGAGCCTGACTGATATCCTTAAATACAGAAAGATATTCATTGATTTCGTTTTCGGTCTGAACTTGCTGGAGCGTATTTAATTGGGGCAACATTGTCATGGATCATCTCTTGTAAAGCAGGATGATTATATAGTTGCAAGATCGTACCAGGTTGGGGGTGAATATTAAGTCATTTTCCCCATACTCTTTTGCCAGATGGCCATGAGCAATGCTGCCAGTAAAGCCATCCCAGCGCCAAAGTAAAAAGGCGCTGCAGCTCCAAACCCTTGCCAGCTACCCCAACCCTGCCAGAGGATACCTGCAATCAGAGAAGCTGGCAAGTCCAGAATTCCAATGATGCCATTGTATGTGCCGTATGCAGTGCCACGAAGTGCTTCTGGCACAAGGTCTGCGACCAAAGCTTTTGAGGTGCCATAAGCCAACCCATAATATAACCCATAAACAGCATACAGCAACCAGATATGCACCCCGGTACTGGCCAGCGCAAAGCCAAGGTAAATTGCAGCATAAATTAACCAGCCTGCCACGATGATTCTGCGTCTGCCAATTTTATCGGATAACGCACCCGCTGGTGTGGAGATGAGTGTGTAAATCAGATTGAAGGTGATCAACATACCCAGAATACCCAGGATGTTCAAACCACGCTCCTGAGCGCGTAAGACAAGAAAGGCATCGGATGAATTACCCAGATCAAAGATAGCCACAATGACCATGAAGGTCATGAAGGGTTTCCCTAAGCTCTTGAAGGCGAACTTAGGCAGCTCATACTGCTTCTTTTTGATGGTTTCTTTAACACCGATCGCTAAAGCCAACACGGCTAATGCTGCTGGAACGATGCTGATGATCACAATCGTCCGGAAGGTGCTGGCGGAAAGCAATGCGGATTCTCTTTGTGCCAACCAGGTCACCAACAAGGCAATCATGAGTCCCAGCATGGCACCGGCTGTGTCCGCTGCCCGATGAAATCCAAAGGCAAAACCGCGCTGTTCTTCCTGGATAGAGTCGGCTACCAAAGCGTCGCGCGGTGCTGTACGGATTCCTTTTCCCACACGATCTGCCCAGCGTGCTCCTGCTACCAATCCCCAGGTATTGGCGAAATAAAAGAAGGGCTTGGAGATGGCAGAGATGCCATAGCCAGCGACAGCCAGCCACTTGCGACCACCGATCTTATCCGAGAACCAACCGGAAAACATCTTTAGCAAACTGGAGGTGGTTTCAGCCACACCTTCTATCAGTCCTATGATGTTTGTCTTTACTCCCAGTACATTCGATAAAAATAATGGCAGGATATTGATAACCATTTCACTGGAAATATCCATGAGGAAACTGGTCAGACTGACTGCCCAGACATTGCGCGGCATGGAGCGAAGTTGTTGCAAGTAGCCAGGTTTGTGGTTTTTCATTGTTTTTTCCTTGTGGTAATGAGGTGATTTTTGATATTTCCAATTTTACGCCGAATTGAAAAATATACAGTTGATTTTTCGAATCAAATTCATGGGCATTTTCAGAATTTGTTTTCCCATACCGAAAGGTATTCATTCAATAGATTGTCACCTTATTCAATAATCAATAGAGACATTATACAAAATTGATACTTGAATCATCTTGACAACCGGAAAATACAACTTTATACTTTTTTATTGTTTGGGGATTAGCTTTCCCGCCAGGGAATGGGTTGTCGTCAGGACGGAGGAATATGCTCCCGGTGACCTATGCGTATAAAGCGTTTGCGAGACCAACACACCCGTGCTGGTTTTTTTAATTAATCAGTCATGAAAATGAGATTAAATGTTGTATGAGAGGATTGAATGATGAAAAATTGGTTTACTAAGCAACCACAAGAAATCCTGCAAGAATTTGAAACCAACCTGGAGAATGGCCTTTCGGAAAAAGAAGTTGCTCTCCGGCAACAGAAATATGGACCGAATGAATTAATCGATCGCGGAACCAAGAGTCCCTGGAAGATTATTCTGGAACAACTCACCGAGACGATGGTGGTGATTCTGATTGTTTCAGCGATCATCATGCTTTTTCTGCATGAATATAAAGATGCCATCGTGATCCTGATCATTGTTGTCCTGAACTCTGCGCTTGGTTTCAGTCAGGAGTATCGTGCCGAGCAAGCGATGGCAGCACTCAAGAAAATGGCAACCCCCAGGGTGCGGGTGCGTCGTGGCGGCCATGTTTCTGAGATTTCATCGCGCGAACTGGTGCCAGGAGATGTCTTCTATCTGGAAGCTGGTAATTCCGTGCCTGCCGATGGCAACTTGATCGAAAATGCAAATTTGCGTGTACAGGAGGCGGTGCTTACCGGAGAATCAGAAGCCGTTGAGAAAGATCTCAAGCAAATTCTCAAAGAGAACCCAGCATTGGGGGATCAACATAATCGTGTCTTCATGGGAACATTGGTATCCTATGGTCGCGCTACTGCCGTTGTAACCGATATCGGCATGGAAACAGAACTAGGAAAAATCGCCGAGATGATCCAATCAGTCGGCTCGGAGCGCACTCCATTACAAAAGCGCCTGGATCAACTTGGCAAATCACTGGCAATTGCCGCTCTGGCCATTGTGGTGGTGGTTTTTCTTTTAGGTGTCCTACGTGGAGAAGACTTACGTACGATGTTCTTAACCGGCATCAGTATGGCAGTTGCTGCTGTTCCGGAAGGTTTACCGGCAGTCGTGACAATTGCCCTGGCAGTAGGCGCTCAACGAATGTTGAAGCGCAATGCGCTCATTCGTAAGTTGCCAGCAGTAGAAACACTGGGTTCAGTAACAACTATCTGTTCAGATAAAACGGGTACCCTGACCGAAAATCGGATGACAGTTACATTGATCGATGTGGCTGGCAACCGAAGTGATTTGATAGAGTCACTTCGCGATTATAGCCCCAGCATGACGGAAGCTGAATCAACTGCCCCGCTCATTGATCAGAGCAGCTCATTGGCCTTGATGTTGACTGGTGGGGCATTGTGTAATGATGCTATCCTCGAACAAACAGAACACGGTTTTTCTTCTGTGGGTGATCCTACGGAGGGTGCGTTGGTGGTTGCGGCTGTCCGGGCTGGATTGTGGAAAGAAAAATTAGAAGAAGCTTTACCCCGTGTGGCGGAGTTGCCATTTGATTCTGACCGCAAACGCATGTCCACAGTGCACAAGATTGAACACCCGGATAAATTACCGAATGTGCTCAAGTCCCTGATTAAATCACCTGCATTCTCCGCAGATGAACCATTTATATCTATCACCAAAGGATCGGTAGATGGTTTATTAGAGATATCAAATCGCGTCTGGACTGAAAATAAAATTGTCGACCTGGATCATAATTGGGAAAACCGTATTCAGAAAGCTCATGATGATCTGGCGCAAAAAGGTATGCGCATCCTGGGTGTTGCTTACCGCCAATGTACTGGCCAAAGCACACAACCCGAATGTGAAGACCTTGAAAAAGACCTGATCTTTGTTGGCATGTTTGCCATGATTGATCCAGCGCGTTCGGAAGTGAAGGACGCTGTCGCAGAGGCGAATACCGCAGGTATCCGCTCGATCATGATTACAGGTGATCACCACCTGACCGCGATTCACATCGCGAAGGAATTAGGCATCGCATCCAATAATGATGTGATCACTGGCGCAGAATTGAGCAAAATGGATGATGCCACCCTGAAAGCACGGGTTAAAGACACCTCTGTGTTTGCGCGAGTTGCACCAGAACACAAATTGCGGATTGTCAAAGCATTACAGGAATTGGGACAGATTGTTGCGATGACCGGTGACGGAGTCAATGATGCTCCGGCACTCAAAAAGGCTGATATTGGTGTAGCAATGGGTATCACCGGCACAGATGTTTCCAAAGAAGCTGCGGATATGGTCTTGTTGGATGACAATTTTGCCACCATCGTATCAGCAGTGCGCGAAGGCCGCCGCATTTATGAAAACATTCGCAAATTCATTAAATACACCATGACATCCAACTTTGGAGAAATTGTGGTCATGCTGTTGGGTCCATTTGTAGGCTTAGGATTACCCCTGTTACCCTTGCAAATATTGTGGGTCAACCTGGTAACGGATGGCCTGCCTGGCCTGGCATTAACACAGGAACCATCTGAACCCGATATCATGAAGCGGCCACCCCGTGATCCCAAAGAGCAGATTTTTGGCCGTGGTTTGGGAATTGACATACTCTGGATTGGAGCCTTAATGGGCGTTGTCTCATTGGCGGTTGGACTGTGGGCATACCATTTTAATCATGAATTTGCCTGGCAGACAATGGTCTTTACGACTCTGACGATTGCACAGATGGGAAATGCGTTGGCGACCAGATCGGAGAGTCAGACGTTTCTGGAAGCAGGCATCTTGCGCAATAAAATGATGTTATATGCCGTTCTGCTTACCTTTGTTTTGCAACTCGGTGTCGTTTATTTACCATTCATGCAGGACATTTTTGGTACTCAATCACTTACATTACTGGAATTAGGCATCAGCTTTGGAGCCAGTTTAGTGGTTCTGGTTGTGATTGATATTGTCAAAGTGATCAAACGCAAAATTAATAAGAAAAAATAATTTTCAAAAATTGGCTGAAAAAAACACCCCGAAGCAAATTAATCGGGGTGTTTTGTTATTTCTTTGTTGAGCCTGATGATCAGAGGTGCATTTTGGTTTCAACCAGGATTTGGGCAGCCAATGCCTTGATTTCCGGTAACTGAACCTGGTCCACTTTGCCCTGATCACATTGCTCTGCAATTTCAGGGTCAATTGGCAGACGGGCAACCAGGGCGGTCTCGAAATCTGTTGCCAATTGGGTGGAATGACTGGGACCAAAAATCGAATATTCTTTATCACAGCCAGGGCAGCGGAAATAACTCATATTTTCCACGATTCCCAGGATGGGGATATCCAGCCGGTTGAGGAGATGGGCCGCTTTGCGCACCACCAGGCCAGAGAGTTCCTGCGGGGTAGTGACCAGCATGACACCTTTGATGGGTAGATTTTGCATGACAGTGAGCGTGGCATCCGAAGTGCCAGGGGGAAGGTCTACCAAAAGAGTGTCAATTTGTCCCCAGAGCACATCATCCCAGAATTTCTGGATCATACCAGCGATAAGAGGTCCACGCCAGGCAACGGTTGTATCCTCTTCCTTGAGCATCAGGTTACTGGAAACAATGCGAATACCCGTTGGGGTAATCGCAGGTAGAATACCCATGTCTCCGCCACGTAAACCTCCAGCGGGTAGACCGAATAGCTTGGGAATACTGGCTCCAGTAATATCAGCATCCAGAATGCCAACTTTTTGACCTTGCCTGACCAGCTCCACTGCCAGCATGGCCGTTACGGAGGATTTACCCACACCGCCTTTACCACTCATCACAGAGAGGACACGATCGATCCTGTTCATGGCATTCAGCTTCGGTAGAGGACGTTTGCCATTGTTGAGCACTGCTTTGCGTTCATCTTCCGACATAGTCCCAAATTCGATATGCACTTGCTGCACACCTGGCAGTTTCATCAGGATTTCACGGGCGTCTTTTGCCATGTGATCTTTCAAAGGACAGCCCGGGATGGTCAATTGTAAGGTGAAAGAAATCGTTCCGTTATGGATCACCAAATCACGGATCATATTCAATGAGACCAGGTCACGACCCAGCTCGGGATCCTGTACGGTGGAGAGTGCCTGCATTACCTGTTCATTTGTCAGCATATATCCTCTTGAAGGTTGTTTTGAATTAAGGTTTGGAAATCGTCACCCGGTAAACAAAACGGTCTTTGGCACCGAAGCGATATTTATAATCCTCATCGCCACGCATGAAATCGAAATTAGACCGTCCATTTTCATTTGCCCAGCGTAACAGATAACCAAGCAAAACCCACCCAGGCGAGTAGGAATAAAAATCGCGGTTTAAACCGGAATTATAGATCCATAAATGATGATCATAATCAAAATTCAGGTAGGCTGCAGCCTTTATACCATCAATTTCAATGAATACCAGCTGGAGATACCCCTGAAAAAAGGCAGTTTTTATTGTGCCAGACATGGCGGTTACCATCTCTTCGGTCAGAAAGGCTTCCTTCTCGGGGTCCTGAGCCATGAGTGCCAGAAACTGGTTAATTTCCTCATCCAAAGTGTTTTCATCTTCGACGACATACCATTTTAAAGACACCTCAGCTTCCTCCAGGCGGCGGATTTTACGGCGCAATTCATGGCGCTGTTTCTTGTCCAGGCTGGCGAGGTATTCTTCCCAATCTCCAGGCAAATTGATGACCGGAGCGTGGTTGGTCGCAACGCTGGTGAAACTCCATCCCAATGCGGTGACAGACTGTTGGAGTTGTTCAAGGCTGGGAGAGGAATCTAAAAGATTGTAGAGATCCAGCGTGTCCCATTGCGGGATGTCTGAATTGGTTTTCAGAAAGGTCAGCAAGCCTGCTATAAAAGCAGCCAGATCATTCGGCCGGACGATGAAATCCAGATAATCGGAAATTTCAATCGATCCAAGAAATAGCAGTGCAAATTTACCATCGTGCTGGCTGTGAAATAGCGGCGCAATCCCCAACAATCGGCCATCTTCATGAGCAGTGATGATCACTAAGCGAGCATCGCTTGGCCATTCGCCACCACCACGTGTTTGCCACCAGTTGTATAAATACTCAAACCGCAAAAAAGGAACGTGTGTGATGCTTTGAGCAAGTAACCCGTTCCATTCTCTTTCCAAATCGACTGGAAATGATGTATGAAGTTTAAAATTCATATTCCAATTATAACGGCTGGCAATAAGGCTGACCAGTGATATCTTGATACAAAGAGAGTTACCTTAATTCACATCCGCTGGATTAACAACAAATTTAACAATATGCTTTTAAATCAAAATCTGTGAAATTCCGCTTAATTCCACAGATTTTGAGAGGAGAGTTCTCATATTTCCAATTTGTTTCACCCAAACAAATAGAGACATCATTATAATAAAGGAAATAGATTAAAAAAATATGAGTAAAACTATCTAAATTATTAAATTAAAATTAGAGTTTTTATTTTCGAAGGAAATGATTTGGGCTACAATATTAAGCATCGAAAAGACAGAGGAAGCAACCTACAATTCCTCTTTAGTAAAGGAAACCATGATTTCACAAGACATTCCCTTAATTGACTTACACCGCCACATTGAAGGCAATATTCGCATCAGCACCATCCTGGATCTCGCCCGGCAGCATAACGTGGACCTTCCGGGTGGGGATGAGGAAAGTTTGCGACCTTATGTGCAGATACAGAATCAACAGCCCGGGGTAATGGCATTTCTGGAGAAGTTCACCCTGCCGATGCGAACGCTGGTGAATCTGGAAGCCTGCCGGCGAATCGCCTATGAAGCTGTGCTGGATGCTGCCGCAGAAGGAATCGACTACATCGAATTGCGTTTCAGCCCCTGGTTTATGGCTGAGAGTCATTCATTGTCACCGCAAGGAGTGGTAGAAGCGGTGTTGGATGGTGTTCAGGCGGGAAAGATCGAAAGTGGAATACAGGCAAAGTTATTGGGTATTCTCAGCCGCACTTATGGGCCTGATGTCGCTATGAAAGAGCTGGAAGCTATGCTGCCCTTCGCGGAGCATATCGTTGGGCTGGATCTGGCTGGGGATGAAGCCAACTTCCCGGCTGAATTGTTCCAGCAACATTTTGAACGTGCACGCGATGTTGGGTGGAAGGCTACTGTTCACGCCGGGGAAGCTGCCGGCGCTGAGAGTGTCTGGCAATCGATCAAAGTGCTGGGTGCCCTGCGCATTGGTCATGGATTGGCGATTGTGAAGGACCCGGCGTTGATGGATTTTCTATTCGAGCGCCAGATTGGAATTGAGGCCAATCTGACCAGCAATGTGCAAACCAGCTCGGTGCCAGATTATGCCAGTCATCCATTGAAGACTTTTCTGGAGAATGGATTACTGGCCAGCATCAACTCGGATGATCCTGGTATCAGTGGGATTGATCTGCGTTATGAATACGAAGTAGCAGCGCCAAAAGCAGGTTTATCACAAGCACAAATTCGACAGGCTCAGTTGAATGCAGTGGAAAGTTCATTCTGTTATGGAAATTTTTGAAAAAAAAATTAAATAGACATTTTTTGTGTTAAGTACATTTTATACCTTACGATATAATCATCTCCATGCCAACCTACTCCCAACCCGTTGACGAACTGATTCAGAAGCGTTTTTCCTGCCGGAAGTACAGCAAGGAGCCGATTCCTGTAGAGATGCAGGAAAAACTGCGTTCTTTGATGGCAGAGCTGCATAGCGGTCCGTTTGGGACTCGGATGCGTTTTGACCTGATTACAGCGGAAGACCAGGATGGCAAAGCTTTACGCGGATTGGGGACGTATGGGTTCATTCAGGGGGCAAGTGGATTTGTGGTTGGGGCATTAGGTGCTGGTCAACAAAATCTGGAAGAGTACGGCTACTGTATGGAACAGATTGTACTGGCAGCCACCGATCTGGGTCTGGGTACATGTTGGCTGGGTGGTACATTTACCAGGAGTGCTTTTGCCAGAGGAATCGAGTTACAGGATGATGAACGTATACCGGCTATTCTGGCCGCTGGGTTGATAGATGACGAAGTGCAGGCCCGAAAAGGTATCATCCGGCAGTATGTGGCTGGGCAGCGACGGATTCCATGGGAGGAACTCTTTTTTGACCGTATATGGGGAACAGCGCTATCGCCTGAGGCTACTGGAGAGTACACGACACCGTTGGAGATGGTACGACTGGGTCCATCCGCTTCGAATAAACAGCCCTGGCGGATCGTTCAAACAGATGGATTTTTCCATTTCTTTCTACAGCGCACGAAAGGGTATCGAAATTTAATGACCCGGCTGATACAAATCGACGATATGCAGCGACTGGATATGGGTATTGCCATGTGTCATTTCGAGTTGACCGCACGGGAGTTGGGATTAAAGGGAAAATGGGGGATTGTGGATCATGGGTTGGATTTGCCAGATGATCAAATTGAGTATACAGTAAGTTGGGTCTTGACAGTTTAGAACAATCATTCTATAATGTATTAGCTAAAGGCTAAAGGCTAAAGGCTAAAGGCTAAAGGCTAAAGGCTAAAGGCTAAAGGCTAAAGGCTCAAATCCACTTGCACTTATAAAATTTGATATAAAATTAATCTCACAGAAACTTAATGGCTGTCAGCCATGAGCTAAATTAGACCAATCAGAAACTTTAGACCGATGGAGGAATTATGTATCAAAAAGTAACAATCGTAGGAAATTTAGGCAGAGACCCCGAAATGCGCTTCACCCCGTCCGGACAGGCCGTAACGTCATTCCCTGTGGCAACAAATCGTACCTATACCGGTTCAGATGGCCAACGTGTCAAAGAAACCATCTGGTTCCGTGTTTCCGCCTGGGGCAAACAGGCAGAGAACTGCAATAATTTCCTGCATAAAGGCAGCAAGGTCCTGATCGAAGGCCGTCTGATGGCGGATCCTGCAAGTGGTGGTCCCCGTGTTTTCAACCGTCAGGACGGAACCGCTGGTGCGAACTTTGAATTGACTGCTATGACCGTGCAATTCCTGGATAGCCGTGCAGAAAGTGAACAGGCCGGCACTGAGGATATGGGTACGCTCAGTGACGATGAAATTCCATTCTAAAGCCCCATCCAATGACAGAACCTAAACAACCAAAACCCGGCATCCCACCCTTGCGGATGCCGGAAGGTTTACAAAGTAAATATAGCAATATGGCGCGTATCTCGCATACCCCATCCGAGATGATTTTCGATTTCGCCACGATGTTGCCGGGTACCCATCCGGAAGTGGTGGCGCGTATTCTGATGTCCCCTATGGGTGCCAAGATGTTCTTGCAGGCGTTAACAGAGAATGTTGCCCGTTACGAAGCCAACTTTGGCTTGATTAAGCTACCGGTTGGGACAACCGACCTGGCGAGCTCACTGTTCCGCAACATCCAGCCACCAGACAAAAACATTCCCCCTGAAACACCCGAAAAGAATAATCCACCTGATACTGAACCCCCCGAAAGTGAATCATAATGGATATCTTTTCACGATTATCTGATACGGTACACAGCGCATTTGAGGTACGCAATCAGGCGCGCGACAAAGCTCTGATGCAGACCCGCAAGGTCATTCAGCATGCTGCACATGCCATCCGGGCAATCCATCGCCTGGATGTTGATCTGGCAGACGGGTTTCTGAATGATGCCCGCCTGTTAGTGGATCAATTGCGACGCGACCTGGCGGAGCACCCCGATCTGTTCTATGCTGGCTACACCCAGGATGCACTCAAAGAGTACGTGGAAGCTTGCGTCACCTGTGCGCTCATCCGTGGGCAGGAACTGCCACTCCCTGAAGAGATCGAAGTTGAGCCAGCGGTGTACCTGAACGGCCTGGCTGAGGTGGTCGGTGAACTACGCCGGCGTTGCCTGGATGTGATGCGGCAGGGTTATTCCCCCGAGGTGGAACGTCTGCTGTCTTTGATGGACGAGATCTATGCATTATTGATCACCATTGACTATCCGGATGCATTAACCAATGGTTTGCGTCGTCAGACGGACCTGGCACGTGGAATTGTGGAGCGCACACGTGGTGATGTTACCATCAGCCTACGTGAACAGCGACTCTCGCAATCCATGAAGGAGCTGGCAGTCCTGTTGAAGACCGAAGGTCTGAACGATGACGAAATTTTACCGGAGATTGAGGAAGAGGATTGAGAAAACGCACCATACGTGCGTCGGAGATCGGTACCTATCTATATTGCAAACGAGCCTGGTGGTATCAATCCCAGGGTGTTGAGTCGTCCAATCAGCAGGAGATGTCAGGTGGCACTGCCTATCACCATGCGCACGGTAAGAATGTTCTCAAGGGTATGATATTGCGTGTGTTTGCGTGGTTGGTACTGGCGGCAGCGTTGGTTTTGCTGGCTGTCTGGCTAACCGGGAAATTGTTGGGTTGATATGGAAGGAATCCTCGCACTTATATTGTTTTTCGTGGCGTTTGTGCTCTTTTGGCGCAGCCGTTATGTTCGTCAGAAGTCAGGATTACCTCCCGGCAGAATCGTGTATTCCGACCCAAAGCTGTGGGGGAAGACTGAGAAACCTTTCTACGACGTCGAGACCCAATTGACTGGAAAACCGGATTATTTGATCAGCCAGGAAATGACCCTCATCCCGGTTGAGGTAAAAAGCCAATATGCCCCGGCCGAACCGTATGACAGCCACGTTTACCAGTTGATGGCTTACTGTTACCTGGTGGAGCATGCCACCGGTCAAAGGCCACCCCACGGGATCCTGCAATATCGCAATCGCACCTTTGCCATCGATTACAGCAATGAGCAGGAGACAGCCCTGCTGGAATTGCTGGAGCAGATGCGCGCCGATGACAAAGCCAAAGATTGTCCACGTTCACACTCGGAAGCGATTCGTTGCCTGCGCTGTGGTTTCAATCATGTCTGTGATCAGAAGCTTTAACCTCTTCAGGCGTGTAGAACCTCCCGTTTGACCTCTTTCGACCTATCCCATTAAACTAGAGAACAGATTGATCACTCTGAAATGGAGAATATTATATGCAGGTCAAAGAAAAAATTCAGGTTGCGATTATTGGAGCAGGTCCGACCGGGGTGGAACTGGCGGTGGCACTCACCCAGGCTGGTATCCCATTCCTGCTATTCGATGCCGGGCAGATCGGGCAAACCATTGCCTGGTGGCCGAAACACACCCGTTTTTTCAGCACATCCGAACGTATTGCCATACCGGGTTTGCCATTGACAGTCTTTGACCAACAACATCCCACAAATGATGATTACCTGGCTTACCTGCGCGGCGTGGTGCAGCAATTTGGCATCCGGGTGCATGCTTACGAGCCCGTGATGGATGTGAAACAATCATCGCAGGGTGATTTTTTGTTGACCACGGAGAGAAAGGGCATCCGGCAACATTACCAGGCAGCATTTATGGTGTTGGCTACGGGGGGCATGGCTGAACCACGCATGCTGAATATTCCAGGTGAAGATCTGCCACATGTCAGTCATTACCTCAACGACCCACATGGCTATTTCCAACAGGAATTGCTGGTGGTCGGTGGACGCAACTCGGCAGTCGAATATGCACTACGTTGCTGGCGAGCTGGCGCTAAAGTGACACTCTGTTACCATAAGCCAGAATTACCAAAAACGTCCATCAAACCAGCTTTGCTACAGGATCTTGAAACGGTTTTGCGTGAGGGCAAATTGCGCTTCCTGCCAGGTACGGTTCCAGTTGAAATCACGCTGCAGGAGGTGCTGCTGGCAGCCACGGATGAGCTTGGCAATCCATTGGTTGATGAGATCACACGTTTACCTTTTGACTTCGTGTTGCTGTGTACAGGTTACCAGGCAAATATGACGCTCTTCAGTCAATTAGGTGTTGATTTACTGGGTACCGAACAGTCACCGCGGTATAATCCTGAGACGATGGAGAGCAATGTGCCCGGTGTGTTTGTGTTGGGCACAGTTGCTGGTGGTACGCAAAGTAAGTTCATGCATTTCATCGAAACCTCGCATGCGCATGTTCCTAAAATTCTGGCAACAATTCAAAAGCGTGTAGCAGAAGCCGGGGTGTGATTCGTTGAAGACTCAAGTTGCACTGGTATAATTGATGATTATGGTTATGAATCCTCCTCACAAATTTGCAATTGTCACCCATCCCTCTCAGCCCCAGGTGGCTGATGGAGCCCGGGAACTGGTGGAGCGGCTGAAGGCATTGGGGGCTACTCAGGCCTCGGCTTATACTATTTATGAACCCGAACTCAAACAATTGGTTCAACAGAATGAAATTGATGTCTTAATTGCGCTTGGTGGCGATGGCACCATGCTACGCGCAGGCCATCTGGTAGCACCCATGGGTATCCCGGTGCTGGGAATCAACCGTGGTCGCTTTGGCTTTCTGATGGAAATTGACGAGTTGGAATGTGAAGACCGGTTGAATCAACTGTTGGGTGGTGATTATCGTCTGGAACAACGAATGATGCTGCACAGTGTTCTCCGTCGCCAGGACGAAAAGCTGGGCGAGTGGCATGTGCTCAATGAGGTGGTGGTTTGCAGGGGACAGTATGTACGCCCGATCCAGGTGAAAGCGCGCCTGGATGGCTATTTACTGGCATCCTATGTTGCAGATGGAGTGATCGCTTCCACAGCCACTGGCTCAACTGCCTATGCTCTGGCGGTAGGTGGGCCGATCTTACCTCCGGAGCTGCGTAATATCCTGATTGTCGCGGTTGCCCCACATCTCTCTGTCGATCGGTCAATCATCCTTTCGGAAGGATCACACATCACCCTGGAGGTCAACACCAATCACGAAGCTGTCCTGAGTGCGGATGGACAACCGCCGGTCATCCTCAAAGATGGGGATGAGGTGGATGTATGTGCGAGTGAGCACACCATTAATTTTGTGCGCTTCCAGGATCAGGGGTATTTTTATCGTAACCTACATAAATATATGGAACAAAATCCAATTGCAGGTGCATTGTAATGACCGAAACAAATAATAAAAAACTTTACTGCACATGGCATCCAGATCGGGAAACTTACTTGCGTTGTAACCGCTGTGACAGACCGATGTGCATTGACTGCGCGGTGAAAACACCCACCGGCTATCGCTGCAAGGAATGTGTGCGCGGTCAACAGAAAATTTTCGAGACAGCTATCACCCAGGACTACATCTTCGGGATCCTGATCGCGTTGGCATTAGGATACATCGGTGGTTTACTGGCAACACGTATCAGCTTCTTTGTGATTTTTCTGGCGCCTTTTGCGGGTGGAATCATTGCTGAAGCGGTGCGTAAAGCTATCCAGAAGAGACGTTCCAAAAAGCTCTTTCAGGTAGTCACGGCTGCAGCCGTGCTTGGAGGTTTGATCAGCGCATCACCTCTGTTGCTGGGTCTGCTGTTTGGCTCAATCAATCTGTTTGGCATCATCTGGATGTCGGTTTATCTCGTCCTAATGACCAGCGCCCTGTATTACCGTTTGGCTGGTATTCAAATCCGCTAAAAAACCTATGCTCACTGAATTGCACATCACCAACTTTGCCATTATTGACCAGCTGGAATTACGCTTTCCTGCCGGGTTGGTGATCTTTACCGGTGAGACCGGAGCAGGCAAATCGATCATTCTGGATGCTATTGAAGCACTGGTGGGAGCACGGGCGGAGACAACCAGCATTCGTGAAGGTGCCGAACGTGCCAGCCTGGAAGCCGTATTCAGGTTGAATGAGCTTAACCGGACAGCCATCACGGACCTTCTCGTCGCTGAAGATTTACTGGACGATCCCGATTATGTCACACTGGGACGTGAGATCCGGCGTGAGGGACGCACGGTCGCTCGCGTGAATGGGCGTGCTGTCAATGTAGGTTTGTTACGGGAGATCGGTGCACAGCTGGTAGACATCCACGGGCAGTCTGAGCACCTCTCTTTATTAAATGTGAAGAAACATCTTTCCCTGTTGGATCGTTTCGCGGTCACCTCAGAGCTGCTGGAAGATTACCATAGCTGTTACCGAACCTGGCAGGGTATCCGGCATGAATTGGATCAACTGCGCAGGCTGGAACGGGATGCAGATCGCCGGATGGAATTATTATCCTTTCAGATTGAAGAAATTGAAGCAGCCAAACCACTGGTGGGTGAGGAGCAGGAACTCAAGGAAGAGCGCAATCGACTGGCGAATGCTGAGAATCTGGCAGAATATGGGCGCACCGCTCTCAGTCTGTTGGATGAAGCCAATCCGGAGATGCCGGGCATCAGCGACCTGGTGGGGCAGGTGTCACAGGCCTTGCACGGACTGACACGCATCGACAGCTCGCAAGCGAACCTGGCGGAACAAGCAGACAGCCTGTCTGTATTGGTGAGTGAGCTCTCACGTGACCTGCAAACCTATCTGGATCAGATTGAATACAATCCCAGGCGGTTGGAAGCAGTGGAAGAGCGTTTGGAACTCCTACATACGTTGCAACGAAAATATGGTGGTAGTATCGAAGCGGTACTGTCCTACGCTCACAAAGGACGTGAAGAGTTGGAGCAAATCACCCATGCCACCGAAAGAATTGAGGAACTGACCGGGCAGGAGCAGCAAATTCGTCTGACCCTGGCAGAAAAAGCGCAGCGATTATCAATGCAGCGCAAACAATCGGCGAGTACATTAGCTACTGCTGTTGAAAAAGAATTGATGGATTTGAGTATGGAAGGGGCACGCTTTGAGGTTAGCTTTGGTTTCCAGCCTGATCCACATGGTCTGGAATTGGAGAATGGTGAAACGGTTCGATTTGACGAGACGGGTATCGACCAGGTGGAGTTTCTGATCGCACCTAACCCGGGTGAGGGACTTAAACCGATGGTCAAGATCGCCTCCGGAGGTGAAACAGCCCGGCTGATGCTGGCACTCAAACGTGTTCTGGCACAGGCAGACGAAGTCCCAACCCTGATATTTGATGAAATTGATCAGGGTATTGGTGGAAGAATCGGTTTTGTCGTTGGTGAGAAACTCTGGCATCTGGCGCGTGATCATCAGGTGTTGTGTGTCACCCATTTGCCACAGTTGGCTGCCTTTGGTGATCAACATTTGCGGGTTTCGAAGCAGGTGCAGAATGGCAGAACTTTAACCGTGGTGGAAACATTGGCAATCGAAGGACGGAGAAAAGAGCTGGCACAAATGCTGGGAGCTATCAGCGATTCGCATCTGACTACCGCCAATGAAACCTTACGAACAGCACAGGACCGCAAAGAAGTTTCTTCTTCCACAATTAAAAAACATTGATTGAGTTGAGAGATGACCTCTGAAAATCGATTACATGTACATATGTTAGGGCAACCTCGCATTATGTGGCATGATCAACCGCTGACAATACAACGCAGAATGGCGCGTGTATTTATTTACTACCTGGCAAGTCATAAATCCATGGTCAGTCGTAGTGAATTGATCGTTTTATTCTGGCCAGATGCGCCTAATTCCAGGCAGAATTTACGAGATTTATTGAGTAAATTACGAGCAGAACTACCCGACCCAGATATTATTCAGACGGATCGTGATTATGTGGGATTGGATTATCAAAAAGTCAATTCCGATGTTCTTATTTTTGAAGATTTATATGAGCAACTCTCACTGCCGTTCTTAAATATTGAGAATCGACCTGTTACAGAGGCGATTTACCAAAAACTACTCAATGCAGTAAATATGTGGAATTCACCAACATATTTGTATGGGGTTTCTACCTATAACAAAGAGGAACTCAATGAGTGGGTAACGTATAAGAATCGACAATTGCGCTTCAAGTGGTTGAGTCTGATGATGCGGATTTCTCAGCATTTGACAGCCATTGGTGATCTGGAAGGAGCACTTACCTGGCTGGAAAAAGTCAATGATCAGGATGAAGATTACGATTTTCCCCAAGTAATTTATAAACGCCTGGATGTGCTTCATCAAATGGGTAAGCTTTCTCAAGCCTATGATTTTGGAGTTCAATACTTGGAAGATATTAAAACCAACTGGTTTAGTGAGTACCGGTTGCCTTTTGAGACGCTGATGAAAAAGATAGAAAACGAACGGTTTCATGCTGCGATCCGTACACAACCTCCCTCACGATCAAAACGGAGTAATAATATTCCATTTGTTGGCAGAGAAGACCTGATCACCCAGATCCAAAGGGCTTACAATCGTGGCGATATCGTTGTTATATCAGGGGAAACAGGGATTGGTAAATCGCGTTTGATGCTTGAATTCATAAATAGCCTAACCAATCCTACGCCTGTCTATTCCATGGAAGCTATATATTCTGAACGAAAAATTGCTTTTCATCCCATCATCGAACACTTTCGACGGATTTTAAACATGGGTGATTGGCAGAAAATAGAGAAGTTCTGGATTTCTCAGCTTTCCCTTCTCATGCCAGAATTGCAAAGCCAACTTGAAAATAGATCAGAATATTTTAACCTGTCCGAAAATCAGCTACTCAGTGTATATGAAGCCTTTCGACAGGTATTATTGACGCTCTCAGGAAAACACAAAATTATTATCAGTGTAGAAAATGCACAATGGTTGGATCAAGAAACAATTGGTTTATTTTCTTACCTGACCCATAGACAATTTTTCAGTGAGAAGGCATTCCTGGTATTGCTGTTGGGGAAGGATGAAATGAACATTCCAGTTTTTGACTTCCTTAAAGATCCCGCCTGGGCCGGTCAGGTCGCATGGATTCAGATACCGCCATTGGATCTGGATACTATTTCGAATATCGCCTTCTATGTTCTTCGAAAACCGCTTTCAGAACAACAGACACAAGGACTCATGGATGCAACCGGTGGCAATCCGCTATTTGTGATTGAAACCTTGCAGATGATGATAGAAAAACCAGACCTATTAACAAAACTGACCTGGGACCAGATTCCGCTATCAGGTGTGGTTCAGATTGTCATCCGTGAGCGGTTGAGTTATTTATCCAGGAATGCCCGGCAGGTATTGGATTGTGCTGCCATTGTAGGATCAGCCTTCAGTTTTGAATATGTTGCAGTAATGGCTGATCTTCAGGAGACAGCATTGGTGTTGGCAATCGATGAATTAATTGATAAAGATATCATAGCAATCATTTCACAACTTCACCAACCATTGTGCTATAAATTCAATCAAACCTTCATCCGTAATGTAGTCTTGCAAGGACTCAGCCAGACACATAAGCAAATACTCCACAAACACCTGGCTGATCATTTGCTAACCAGAATAGAGGAAAAGAAAACAGCAGAAGAGCTGGCAGATATTGGTTACCATTTAAGCAGTGCGGGAAAGGTTGAACAGGCATTCCAGTATTGGATTGAAGCAGCGGAATTATTTAATAATACGGATATAAATCAAAAAGCTAACAATGCTTATGAACAGGCATATCTTCTTTCTCAAAATCACACCTTTGATATTACGGACGAACAGTTGTTTAAATTATGGGTGGGTTGGGGTGAGTTAGCACACAAAATGAATGATCTTATGTCAGCGACCGCGTATTATCATCGTGCGGTGAAGGAGGGTTTACATTATAACTCATCCTTGTTAATGGGGAGTGGTTTAAGTGGTGAAGGCTATTTATACCTGATGCGCGGGTTACCTGATCAAGCATCTCAATATCTGGAACGTGCTGCTTTGTACTTGAAGGAAGGATCGGCTTCAGAATATATTCGTAATAGTATTCGAATCATGCTCACACATCTGTATCATTTTGACTTACAGGCAAGTATCAAGGAATATGTATCCATTGCCTGGTTGGAAAACCAAATGAAAACAGATAAAGACCAGTTGATATTCGCCAGTCTTCTAAGCACTATAGCCTTGACATACACATTATCTGGAAAATTCAAGGAAGCAGAAACAGAAGCCAATAAGTCCATCCAAACTGCGATAAAGTTAAATAACCCGACATTGCGTATTGAAAACGAATTTTCGCTTGGACTTGGATATTATTACCAGGGATTATATAAACAGTCTTTGGAAAAATTTGGTCTGGTAATTCAAATTGCAGAATCCAACTATTATTGGCGCTTTGTATTGGAATCACTATCGGTGATCAATCGCGTGTATTTAGCGATTGGGAAAACGTATCAATGTTTGGAAAATATTCAGAACGGATATACGCTGGCAAAGGTATATCAGTATACAAGAATGCATAGCATTTTTATGAATTCGGAAGGAAGATTTTATCTCACTTTTGGAAAATATGAGAAAGCAATAAGCTTATTTGAGGATTCAATCAAATTTAGTAATAACAATCGCGATGTGCTGCTCAATCAAATGTGGATTGGTTTCTCTAAAACTTTAATGGGTGAACTTGAAGATGGGCTGAAGATGTTACAGCAAGTTGTAGAGGATGTAGAAACCCAACAATTAATCCAAATACAGTTAGAATCCAAAGCACGACTTGGATTAACCTTATATTTGATGGGGGACGTTCAGGCATCACTCACTTTACTGCGAGAGGTTACAGATCAATCTCAGGATTATGGATTTGCAAGTGCAGGTACAGCATTCGCCTATGTACAGGCACATGACGCCTTGAGCAAGCATGAGCCAGATATTGCAAGAGAGATGGCGGACATCATTATGCTGAAAGCCAAACAGGAAGAGTCGCCCTGGTTGGAATGGCATGCTCTGGATATTACGATTGAAGCCGATAAATTAGTGGGAAAATCATTCAAGCAATATCTGAATCAAAAACAATCTATTGTAAGAAACTTGAATCAATCGAAACCACAAAATCTGGATTTGTCTCTTGATTTGAATTCCCCACCATTATTTGTTCTGGTGTAGACAAAATCAAATATGTATTGGTAAAATTTGTCTACGCCTTGTCAATGGCAGCAGCGTATAAATAGAGTATCATTTGCTTTGCAGAAATGGGCTTGAGTTGAAGGGGTCTCGGCCACAGAAAGAGGTCGATAGTGTTCAGGGGAATTCACTATCGACCTGTTTTTTTAATCACCTTTCAGAAAAGAGATGGTGACACCTTCACCGCCTTCGCGTTCGACGCCACTTTCCCAATGATCAACATACTGGTTCTTACTGAGTGCATCGCGCACCACCTGGCGTAGTTTACCGGTGCCTTTACCGTGGATGATGCGCACAAAGGGCATGCCGGAAAGATAGGCAGATTCAATAAAATTGGATAACCCGGACAGTGCGTCTTCAGCCAATTGACCGCGCAAATCCAGTTCCATGCCAGGGGAAGGATGGAGAATGGATGGGGGCTGGCTGGGACTTTCGTCCAGGCTCTGAAGCGCTTTACGCACACTGGAACGAATTTTGGGTTTTTCATCATCTATAGCTTGTTTGTGGACATTGCCAGGGCGCTGAACATCGTGAGCTGCGGCGCGGACTCGCAAATTACCGATTTGCACTTCAAGCTCATCAGCAGAGATAGCCGTAATGACTGCCTGCATCCCCAGGGAGCGAACCATAACTTTCTCCCCCAGACGCAACGGTTGCTCATCCAGGGTAGGGGGACCACTTTTACGCACAGGGGGTAAATTAACTTCTTCCTGGATATCGCTCACCTTTTCTTCGATGCTCTTCAAGGCGTCCAGTGGTTGGCGGGCACGCGCCAGTTCTTTGCGCAGGTCGAGTAATTCGCGTTGCAATTTCTCTACTTCATCTTCTGCTGCCTGTCGGGCTTTTTCCAGAATGGCTAAACGCTCATCCTCTATTTCTTCCAGGCGCTGGTTTAACTGGCGTTCGAGCCGTCGGGCTTCACTGCGGGAGATTTCAGCTTTACGGCGTTCTTTACGAGAGATGCTGCGCTGGCGATGAATCTCATTTAATAAATCTTCTGCTTTCAGTTCGGTCGGGTCGACCATGCTACGGGCATCTTCTATAATTTCTTTGGATAACCCCAGGCGTTCACTGATCGCCAGGGCATTGGAACGGCCGGGGAGTCCGATCATCAGATTGTAGGTGGGACGCAAGGTGCGCAGATCAAATTCCATGCTGGCATTGATCAATCCGGGTGTGTTGTGCGCAAATGCTTTCAACTCAGGATAATGCGTGGCTATCAGACAGGTGATACGCCGTTTAACCAGATAGGAAAGCATGGCGCGCGCCAGGGCTGATCCTTCCTGAGGATCGGTGCCGGACCCAAGTTCATCCAGCAGTACCAGACTTCGCGAATTGGCACGTTTGAAAATGCGGGTAATGTTGGTGATGTGACCTGAAAAGGTGGATAGCGATTGCTCAATGGACTGTTCATCGCCAATATCAGCAAAGATATCCTGAAAAACGCTTAAGCTGGAACCGGATTGTGCCGGAATATGCATGCCAGATTGCGCCATTAATGCCAGCAAGCCAATCGTCTTCAGGCTGACCGTTTTACCGCCGGTGTTCGGTCCGGTAATTACCACACCGAATGTATGCTGGTCGAGTTCCACATCGATTGGCACGACGGTTTTTGGATCCAGTAAGGGATGACGGGCGTGACGCAAAGCAATAGTACTGCCAGGGTGGTCTTCATCCCGTGGAATAAAATCCACCAGTACCGGTTCAGCCGCGTCCAGATCTTCGGCATATTTTGCCATCATCAATCCAAGATCGAAGCGGGACAAAGCATCAACAATGTTGCGGATCTGGACAACTTCTGCACCGATCATGTCGCTGAGTTCGAGTAATATTCGACGGATTTCATCCCGCTCTGCCAGTTGGAGTTCATGCCAGCGGTTATTAAGTTCCACAGTCACCAATGGTTCCACAAAAAGGGTGGCACCGGAAGCCGATTGATCGTGGATGATCGCATTGATGCGGCCTTTAAATTCAGCACGCAGGGGAATGACATAGCGGCCATTACGCTGGGTTATGAGCGTTTCCTGCAACATCTTGCTCTTGTGTGGATCGGCAATGATCTGGTTCAGCTTGGAAAGTAAACGCTCATGAGCAACTTTTATCTCACTGCGAATGGATGCTAATTTTTGAGAAGCATTATCCAGCACTTCACCCCGCTCAGAAATGACCCGTGAGATCGCTTCAATGATCCCGGGTGGTGGGGGAAGCTCCTGGCCTAATTGACCCAGTAAGGGTAATGTTTCCGCCTGTTCCAGCAAGGTGCGGCTCAGGTCACGTGCAGCAGCCAACGTATAGCGGATACTGAGTAATTCCGATGGCTCCAACATGCCATGTTGGGCAGCACGGTTTGCCAGGGGGCGTACATCCCGGCTACCGCCAATGGTAATATCTGCTTCTGAGCTATATAAATGACGAGTTTCAGTGGTGAACACCTGACGCTCCCTGGCTGCCTGTAATTCACTACTGGGATGAATATTTCGAGCAAGTTCTGCTGAAGCACTGAAAGCAGCATAAGAACTCAATTTATCGAGTACTTTCTCAAATTCAAGGGTGTGGAGTGTTTTTACGTCCATCATATCGATGCGAGTGTACCATAAAAACGGTTCAATCCAAACAATTTAGACAAAAAACTGATCCAATGGCGGGGAATTTCCCCGGTCAATCAGCGCACCGCTGTGAAGTGATAAATACAGGCTTGCATGTGCCTTTCATAACATGAAATCGAAAAAGAATTTTGCTAAAATGAAATTAGACGAGTAACGGTATACAAGTTTCCTGGTGGCAATTAAAGGCAGGTAATTATGGCGACATCTGTACAGGATCGGATTGATCCCTTAACCACTACAGGCACTCTAAAAGAGGATCTGGGAGATGGCGTTGTCCGTTGTACGGCCTGTGCGCATCGCTGCATCATCAAACCTGGTCGCCGAGGGATCTGTCAGGTACGATTTAATAAAGATGGGGAATTACGGGTCCCCTGGGGATATGTAGCAGCATTGCAAATTGACCCGGTGGAGAAAAAACCCTTTGCACATTTTTATCCCAGCTCGGACGCGCTATCGTTTGGTATGCTGGGATGTGACTTCCATTGTGATTATTGCCAAAACTGGTTAACCTCACAAACATTACGTGATCCTCACGCGGATATTGGCGCACAGTACATTCGTGAGATTTCAGCAGAAAAACTGGTGGAAATTGCCTTGAAAAACAATGCACCGCTTCTGGTGTCAACCTACAATGAACCATTAATTACCACTGAATGGGCGGTGGAGATTTTCAAACGCGGGAAAAAAGCAGGATTGCATTGTGCGTATGTCTCTAATGGTTACGCCACCCCGGAAGCGCTGCAAATGTTGCAACCTTATCTGGATGCTTACAAAATAGACCTGAAATCAATGCAGGATAAGAATTATCGCAAATTAGGCGGCGTGTTGAAGCATGTTCTTGACACCATCCAGCGCGCCAGCCAATTAGGCATATGGGTGGAAGTAGTTACGCTGGTGGTGCCGGGATTCAATGATGATCCGAAAGAATTATGGGATGCAGCACGATTTATAACTTCTATTTCGCCTGATATTCCCTGGCATGTAACTGCATACCACCCTGATTATCATATGCTCGATAATTATGCCACACCGGTGGAAACATTGCAAACTGCTGCGGATATTGGTCAGGAAGCAGGGTTGAATTATGTGTACGCTGGTAATATTCCAGGTCGGGTTGGATCATTGGAAAATACCTATTGTCCGCATTGCCAGGCACTTTTAATCTCCCGCCGTGGTTTTGTGATTCGAGATTATAAAATTACGGCCAAAGGGACCTGTCCAAAATGTGGTGCCAGGGTTGCTGGGCGTTGGACGGATGAGCCCGAGTCAGTACATCTGGGTGGCTGGGGATTGCCACGCCGTATTTAGGCTGATTGTTTAATCTCAATTTGAAAAGGTAAGAGATCTACCTAGCATAAGGGTTTGACCATATACAGCTCACCGGGTTCAAATCCACGAGCCTGATAGTATTGTCGGGTTCCAATGGCAGCAATCACAGCTAATCTGGAATAGCCATTTTCTCGGGAGATACGGCTGGCTTCTTCGAGGAGCTGTTTTCCCAGGCCGATATGTTGGGCTGCGCCTTCCTTCTCAGCACCAACTGCCAGTGATTGCCCATAAACGTGTACTTCACGCACCAGAGCGGCGTTGCGCAAATCTGCAAAATCCAGATCAGCAGATGGATGCTGAACAGGAGTATCCTGGGGGAGAGAAAGGCGCAAATAGCCAGCGATTTTGCCTTCGGGTGTGCGAAAATGGATGAAGTGCTCCTCAGCATACGCCGGGTGGTAGATAAAATCATTCAGTCGCAGATCTTCCACCTGTACCTGCTGCTTTTTTACCTCATTACAACGAATGCAATTACATTTCTGTCCCCGACGAGCGACCTCTGCCAGCACATCCTGGCGCAGGCTGGTGCGTTTGTTACCTTCAACTACATGATGAGAGGGAATATCGCGAATCACCCGATTAACGCGGCAATACGGCTGGATCATTGGTTTAACATCCGCAATCAGGTGGATCAGTTCCTCCTGGGTATAGGGCTCGTATTCACCATTTTGCCAGTAAGTGTAAAGCTCGGTGCCTTCCAATAACTGCGTAGGGTAAATCTTGATCTCATCTGGAGAAAATCCATCTGTCCAAAGGCGAGAGAAATCATCTTTATCGGATTGCAAGGTAGCACCCAGCAGATTGGGCATCCAGTGCAAAACAATCTTAAAGCTGGCAGCTCGTAAAAGAGAAGCAGCATATAATGCATCAGCAACCGTGTGACCACGTTTGTTAAGTTCCAATATGCGATCATCCAGTGATTGGACCCCCATCTGCACCTTGGTGACGCCTAATTTTCGTAGCCAGGCCAGTTCTTTGGGATTAATTTCATCCGGTCGGGTTTCGATCACCAATCCGACATTACGATGGGCAGTCGATTCGTTGATACGCTGGGCTTCATCAAGGGTTTCGCTATCCACGCCGTTCATAGCATCAAAACAGCGTTTAATGAAGTGTTCCTGATAATCCCGGCGATAGACACTCCAGGTGCCACCCAGGATGAGAAGCTCGATTTTATCGGTCGGGTGTCCATTGGCTTCGTATGAATCCAAACGCGATTTGACCTGTAAATAAGGGTCGAAACTGTGCTGAAAAGCACGGGCAGCACCAGGTTCGTCAATCAGGTAACTTTTGGGCATGCGCACATCATCCGGACAAAAGATACATTTGCCGGGACAGGGATATGGTTTGGTGAGTACGGTGACCGTTGTAACACCCGAGAGACTGCGCACCGGCTTCATGCGGATGCGTTCTACGAGTGCAGGATCTTCTTGCGCTTCGCCCTGCTCGATCTGGCGTTTGTATTCAGCAACCAGAATAGACTTGGGAATATAGCCACCCGTGGGGATAGGGTGTGCGCTTACCGCGCTTGCCACGTTTTTTCCCTTTCGAATATCTTCCAGTATGTTGCGGGCAAGTTCCAGGCGATCAGGGGTTATCTGATAGCGTTTTGTCCATTTTTCGTAATCTCTCATAACTTTCCAACAAGCGATTTTATAAAGATCAATCGCTATGGTATCCTTTTCATTCTTGCACTGTCAACTTTGTTTGGTGTTGGTATAATCACTGCATGCAGGCAGAAGTTATTCAACAGCTTTTGGATATTAATTATCAATTTTACCAGACATTTGGTGGCGCTTTTGCAGCCACCCGCAGGCGTGTACAACCAGGTATAAGAAAAGTGTTGGAGCTGATACCAGAACACGGTTATTGGTTGGATCTGGGTTGTGGTTCTGGCGCATTGGCGCACCTATGGGTGAAACAGGGTCGCCAGGGTGGGTATCATGGTTTGGATTTTTCAGCGGTTCTGTTGCAGGAAGCACGAGATTTATTAGCGGGTGAGGAGATTGACACGGGATTAGAGATCCAATTTGCGGAGGCTGATCTGTTGTCCCCAGTGTGGCCGGCTGCAGTGGAGCGAAAGAAATATGATGGCATATTGTGTTTTGCTGCCATGCATCACATCCCGGCGTATGAGAAGCGCTTGCAATTTGTTAAGCAGGTGCGGGAATTGCTGGCGGAAGATGGAATGTTTATTCATTCGAATTGGCAATTTCAGCATAGTCCCCGCTTAATGGCGCGCGTGCAATCCTGGTCTCAGATTGGGCTGCAGTCTGAGCGCCTGGAAGAAGGTGATACCCTGCTGGATTGGCGCTATGCCTTGCCGGGACAAAGTGAACAGGTGGGCTACCGCTACGTTCATCGATTTTCTGAGGATGAGTTTAAGCGTCTGGCACAGGAGGGCAGATTTGAAATCAAGGATAGGTTTGAGTCGGATGGTGAAGGTGGACGCTTAGGTTTATACCAGATCTGGCAGGCTATCTAGCTTCCCCGCCGGCGCATATGCGGCCGACAATATCCCAAAGCCATGGCACGACCGACCGACTGCGCATTGGTTTCTGCATTGAGTCTGGCTTTTAGATTGGCAATGTGCATATTGACAGTACGCGGAGAGAGATTTAACTTCTGACAGATTTGTTTATGGGTTAATCCCTGGGATAGAAGTTCCAATACATCCTGCTGGCGTGGGGTGAGTTTGATATCCACAGGAAACGAAGCGCGGGTAAGCTCCTTTGGTTCTTCCAGGCTGGCGACCACCCAATTTCCAAGTACAAAAGCCCGTAGAGAAGTGCCCTGCAGGCTCTCGAGCAATTGCGAGGCTGGCGGGGGTGGAATCCACCTGCTATCGTTGATCTGCTCCGCTAACAGTACGGCAGATTGATCCTCCTCAAAGGTCAGCATGGATTGATCGTTGAAAATCAGTAAAATACGTGTCATATTTTAGAATATCCGTTCTATATTATCACAGAAAAAAGAGGATCAGTCAAGCTAAAAGAGCTTCCTGGACCTCATTTATGGAGTGTTATTGAGAGGTTTAATAAAATATTTCCCAAAAAACCGTGAGGAAAATTAGGCTACAAAAAAATGTAATCTTAAAATTATAGTGTGATAATATAATGATTAAGTTTTCTCTGGATTTTGAGACTGTTTCCATCGTTTCAAGTACTGTTTCACAACTATGAATATTTTATGAAAATATTTTGCACATATCATCAAATGTAAGGTAAATAACCATGAGCAGCAAGATTCTACTCGTCGATAATGATATCCCACTACAAACCATGCTGGCAGAACACCTGCAGAAAGTGTACAGGGTAGTAACGGCAAGCAATGGGCAGGAGACCATGCGCAAAGCCTTCATAGAACATCCACATCTGGTGATAGTAGAAGTGGATTTGCCCGGCATGGATGGCTGGGAAGTGATTGCCAGGCTCCGTGAAATTTCTTCCATACCAATCATCATTCTTTCGAAGAAAACATCCGAAGCGGATAAATTGCGTGGCTTTACCCTGGGTGTGGATGATTACATCACCAAACCGTTCAGTTATGCCGAATTGCTGGCGCGCATTAATGCCGTTTTAAACCGTACCCGTCGAGGGACCGGTACCCTGGAAAATATCCTGATCGTGGACGATTTAATGATTGATCTCAACCGGCGTGAGGTGCGTCTGGATACCAAACTGGTTGACTTGACGCCAACGGAATTCCGGTTGTTAGAGATTCTGGCGCGCCGGCATGGGAAAGCGGTTTCGGAAGATGAGTTAACGAAGCAAATGTGGGGGGATTACAGGCATGAAGGCTCGACAATCTTACGCCGCTATATCTGGTCATTGAGAAGTAAGCTGGAGGAGGATCCGGCTAATCCAAAATGGATTGTGACCGTGCGCGGGTTTGGGTATATGCTGGAGTAAGACTTCAGTTGACAGCTAACAGTTGACAGCTTTCAGTTGAAAGTTGAGAAAAGGTGCGTTGCACTTAGGGATTTGACAACTTTCACCCATCCTGGCAGAAGAGATTGGCAGTCACTAGTTCAGAAGTGCGATGCACCTGTATTTTGGCTGATGGCTGAACGCGGAAAGCTGACTGCTCACGGCTGACTGGTAATTTCTGACGGATGACGGGAGACCGGGGACGGGGGTCGGTTGTTCGCTGAACGCTGAAAAAATGTCTGAACCGGGATTTACAGGATTTTAAGTGTCTGGTTTGCTGGAAACGGTTGCAAGTTAAGATTTATTGATTTTCAGGGTGTAGCTTCGACAAGTTGTAGTTCTTAGCTAAAGGACGTGATATACCACTCGCTTTGCTCGGGTACTTCGTGGCTGACCGTTGAAAGCTGACGGCTCAAAGCTAAAAGCTTAATATTCAATCAACATTCCATTCTGAGATGCCCGTCTTCGGTCACCGGTCACCCGTCCCCGATCACCGGTCTCCCGTCCCTGGTCATCGGCTCCCGGTCTCGCGTTGGATTTGAGCTTCTTCCGCCAGAAATATTAGAGGTCCCGAATCAGGGTCGGATGCTCACTGCAGGTAGCGCAGGAGCAGGGAGATACCCTACGGGTATCAGGATGACGGCCATGACTTCCAGGCAGCCTTTCCCGGAATTGGGATCGTCGCTGTCGCCTCCATCGAAGGAGCCGTCCTGGTTCCTGCGGAAGTTGTCGGGGCGTTCTTCGGAGGATTCGTCGTCATGGAATATGGGAAAACCTTTAAAAATTACTCGTACACCAGACTGCCATCTTCTTTAACCCAAATATACACAAACTTTGCTGCAGACTTTAGCCATGTGATCTTTTTTGCCAGATTACGGTAGGAAGGAAAATCAGGAAATGCCACCGCAAGGAAAGCTTCTTTGTCTCGTTCGCGGTATTCGATGATATCAAAGATAGCCTGTTTGAACCAGTGCCTGGATTGGGTCGATGCGTTTGTCCTTTCGGTTCCTTGTGGATACCCTTTGACAGATATCCAAAGTTTTTTACCATCCTTCTCTGCAATAATATCAATACCCGTTTGATGGGAAGCTGTAGACGCCACTGAACGGATCTGGTAATTTTGGGAGACCAAGAAATTTATATCTTTGGATTGGACATTTCCTTCCCAAAACCAGTTTTCTGACTTCGGAATGACCGGTTGTTGTTTCGGTTGTTGTGCAGGTTATGAAATGACCTGTGCCTGGATCTTGGTAGCTGTCATTGGATAAAATTATCTGCCCAAAAATTATGGAAAATTCTACAGATGACAACTCTTTTTTCAAAACCCTCTTTTTCCAACTGGCAGCATCGGGAATTGACCTACTGACGACTTTTGAGCCCAAGATTGAAAGCCAGGTCATCATCATCTATCCCTTCCGGGTGGCTTTTTAAGAAATCTATGATTTGATCACGAATGGTCATAATTCCCTCTCTCTTCATTTTTCCATCATTTCCGGCAACTCACTATCCAATGTACTCTCAATACCTGTCCAATACAGATCGTTCAATAAATTATCTACAAAAGACATTTACCCAATGTGAAACAATCTGAAATATAATGAAACAAAGATAAAGATTTCTTCGATTGACCCTGGCTGTAAAAATTTGACCTGGATTCTAAATATGCGTAAGGCTAATAATTTATACACAATTCTTTTTTTGTTGTCTTTCTGCGTCTCTCTTTTTTTATACCCGGGGGTCGTACATGCACAAACTGAAAACGCCTATGATCTGATCGGTACGGTCAATG